>OIXW01000017.1_pt1 | contig 44842 bp, 39 predicted proteins | sample 1587951 | NCBI WGS metagenome assembly OIXW01 (sample SAMN03283239) | human gut metagenome | biome: human-associated habitat; material: feces | host: Homo sapiens | place: Peru | collected 2012
TAACTAAGATATATATCTAACCAAGGGACAGTCGAGAAATCGGCTGTCTTTTATGCTGATTTCGGAAATATCGATAAAAATTGTGATAATAAGAAAGGTAAGCACTGTGATGTTACAAATGACTAAAAATGTTACGCTGTGGAGTAGTTTAAAAGGCTGTCAATATTGAACATAAAGAATGTTTTGTTTATCATATTAGTATAAACAACAGAAGTTAAAAAGCAGAGGAAATGGTTTATAAGAAGGGAGGATATAATTCTTTTTAATCATCTGTTTACTATTGTTTGCTCATAATTGATTGCATGAAATGTACTGTTTGGAACTGGATGCATGATAAGAGATTGTTTTTCTTGTATTATTATGATTTATAGATGGGTGGGTGATAAGTTGCTCTACCTACTTAGATCATTGAACCAATCACTTGATATATGTTTGGTATTCTAATGAATATACACTAACACAAATATAAAAATGGGAATTAAATGTAACATAAAAGTTGTTATGTGTATATAAGTGTAAATGTTCATTGAATGAAAGACTGTAATATATTAAGTGGACTGATTTCTTTAGCTAATAATGTGAAAATAAAGCAACACTATGAACTAGAAATATAAGAACTCATCTCATATTCATAAAAGCGTTCAGATATGATATTGAATATTGATGAATGGTCAATGTATATGATTATTTCAGAACCAGATAAAGTAATATGAAATCATAGAACTCCAGATGTGCACCTCATATCATTATTATTTTTATGAGTGAATAATAAATATTATTGAGAGGGGTAAGAAAACTATGAATATTAAGAAATTCACGAGTTATGCAGTTGCATTAATGATGAGTTTATCATTAGCTCCAGTTAAAGCAAATGCACTTGGGACTGATAATTCATTGACTAAAGGTTATTATAACGATGCGAGTCAATGGGTTGAAGGCCAACTAACTCAGACATTACCAGAAGGAATTCAATCTGTTGATAAGACAGCAGAAGCACTTGGTAATAACACTTATAGGATGAAATTAAAGGTTGTAACTAAACAGAAGGTTGAAACCTTTACTAAGAAAGCTGCAACAGTACTTGTTATTGATTCATCAGGTAGTATGATCGGTAAAAAGCGTATGAAGAGTATTAGAGATGCAGCAAAGGAATTTGTAAAATCATACGCTGGTAAAGATGAAAATACAGGACGTTATCTCGCAATTGTTGATTTTTACAGTGATGTCGAAGTGAGATTGAATTGGACTGATGTTTCTTCAACTAAAGGCAAGAAAACTGCATTTGAAGCAATTGATGATTTAAGAGCTCTAGGTGGTACAAACCTAGATGCAGGTATTAAACAGGGTACATCTTTATTCTTAAAAGATGCTATCAAGGATATTAAAAAAGAAAACAGAAATGCGATTGTGTTTACTGATGGTAAACCTAAAAAATATCTTGTAGAATGTGAACACAAAAAACCAAAGAGAAATGATATTGTCATTGATGGTATTGTATATGATAAAGTAAGAAAAGGTGGAGTTGAAGCAGCCGCTAAAGCAGCAGCTAAAGATGCTAAACTTCTACGAGATCAGTCTACTGTTTATGCAGTAAGCTATGGTAGTGATAAAAAGCCAATGTGGAAAGATGGACCTAGAGTGTCTGAATACTTAAAGGATGCTATCGCAACTACTCCAGATAAAGCATATGACAGAAGCGAAACTGATGATTTAACTGAAGTATTTAAGGCTATTTCTGATAGTATTACAACTGGTATTACTGGTGAAGACCTAGAAGTATTTGATGGCTCTGCGCCATATGTATCAGTCAATAATTTACCAACATATGTACAGCAGGATGCAAATGGCTTTAAATGGAAACTTGCGAACGCAACTACTACAACAGAAGGTACTAAAACATATTATACTTATGAATTAGAATACACTGTTACATTGGATGCTGATCAACCTGGATTTGAAGAAGGAAAGCTTTATCCATTAAATGGTGAAACTTATATCACTATGCCTGATGGAAGTAAAGTTAAATTCCCAATTCCAGGTGCAAAAGGAATTAAGTCACGCTATACAGTTACTTATACTGATGGCGTTGATGGTAAAGTATTTAAAGATCAGGTATTTAACGGTGTTGTAGTAGGTAGTCCAACACCTCAATTTGATGGAACACCTACAAGAGCAGGTTATACATTCAAGGGATGGTCACCTGCAGTAGAAGAAACGGTTACAAATAATATCACTTACAATGCAACTTGGGATATGAATTGGGCTCCAATTAATTCAGCACCAGTGATTAAGGCAACTGATAAGACAATCACAGTAGGTGATACATTTGATCCTATGGCAGATGTCACAGCAGAAGATGCTGAAGATGGTAATTTAACTACTAAGATTGTAGTTGTAAAGAACGATGTTAAAACTGATGTTGCTGGTAAGTATGAAGTAACATATAAAGTAACAGATAATCAGGGTGCATCTTGCACAAAGACTATTATTGTTACAGTTAATCCAAAGATGGAAGTATTGAACGAAGCACCAGTGATTCATGCAACTGATAAGACAATCACAGTAGGTGATACATTTGATCCTATGGATGGTGTCACTGCAACAGATGCAGAAGACGGAAATCTAACTGCTAAGATTGAAGTTGAAAAGAACGATGTTAAAACTGATGTGGCTGGTAAGTATGAAGTAACATATAAAGTAACAGATGGTCAGGGTGCAACATGCAGAAAGACTATTATTGTTACAGTTAATCCAAAGATGGAAGTATTGAACGAAGCACCAGTGATTCATGCAACTGATAAGACAATCACAGTAGGTGATACATTTGATCCTATGGATGGTGTCACTGCAACAGATGCAGAAGACGGAAATCTAACTTCTAAGATTGAAGTTAAAAAGAATGATGTAGATACAACTAAAGCTGGTAAGTACGAAGTAACTTATAAAGTAACAGACAGCGATGGTGCAACTCGTACAAAGACTATTACAGTTACAGTTAATCCAAAGATGGAAGTATTAAATGAAGCTCCTACAATCGATGCAGCTGATAAGACAATTACAGTGGGTGATACATTTGATCCTATGGATGGTGTCACTGCAACAGATGCAGAAGACGGAAATCTAACTTCTAAGATTGAAGTTAAAAAGAATGATGTAGATACAACTAAAGCTGGTAAGTACGAAGTAACTTATAAAGTAACAGACAGCGATGGTGCAACTCGTACAAAGACTATTACAGTTACAGTTAATCCAAAGATGGAAGTATTAAATGAAGCTCCTACAATCGATGCAGCTGATAAGACAATTACAGTGGGTGATACATTTGATCCTAAGGCTGGTGTCACTGCAAAAGACGCTGAAGATGGTGATCTAACTGATAAGATTGTAGTTGTTAAGAATACTGTAGATACTAAGAAAGCTGGCGAATATGAAGTTACATACAAAGTAACAGACAGCGATGGTGCAACACGTACTAAGACTATTAAGGTTACAGTTAAAGAAAAAGCACCTGCACCAAGTACTGATAAGGATAAAACACCTACTACTCCAAGCAAGGATAAAGATAAGACTACTACAGTAGCTCCAAAGACAGGAGATACTACTAGTCTAAATACTATTATCGCATTACTTGCAGTAAGTGGTATCGCATTACTTGCATTACTTAAGAGAAAGAAAGTATCATAGTATAACTAAGATATGAATTGAGAAGGCAGTCGAGAAATCGGCTGTCTTTTTTGCGTTCCAGAAACTATAAAAACTAAGAAAAACTATGATGATAATTTTCTGACAAAATAGAAATTCATATTTTCTGAATAGATTATCAGATGTTCATATTTGAATTAAAGCGGTATCATTTAAGTACAGAAAAAGTGATGTACACACAAGATAAAGAATTAAGAGGAGAGAATTTTATGGAAAACAACAGTAAAAGTAGTGTCGTTTACCAAGGAAAGATTCCTGGTAAAGTAAAATATTCTTTCGCTTTTGGAGCGTTAGGTAAAGATTTAATTTATGGCATGATTGCCACATTTTCAATGATTTATTTCACAGATATTATTAAAGTTGCCCCAGCTTTCATTGGTACAATGTTCTTCGTTGCAAAGATCTGGGATGCTTTCAATGATTTATTTATGGGTATGCTTGTAGATAATACAAGAAGCCGTTATGGTAAATTTATTCCTTGGTTAGTTATCGGTACTTTAATCAACGCATTTGTATTTGTAATTGTCTTTACAGATTTCCATCTTACAGGTGTTAATCTTTGTATCTTTGCATCAGTAATCTATGTTTTATGGGGCATGACTTATACAATTATGGATATCCCTTATTGGTCAGTTATTCCTAATTTAACTTCTGATCCAGAAGAACGTGAAAAGGTATCAGTATTTCCAAGAATTTTTGCTAGTATTGGTCAGTCATTAATTATCGCTGGTTTTGGTGTTCAGATTATCAAGGGTCTTGGTGGGGACTATATTGGTTATCATAGATTCGCATTAATCATTGCAGCTACATTCATCTTCACAATGGCAGTATGTGTTTTAAACCTTCCTAAAGTTCAGACAGCTAATGAAAAGAAAGAAAAGATGAAATTTAGAGACATCTTCACAGTTATTAAGAAAAATGACCAGTTAAGATGGGCAGTTTTATTAATTCTATTATATAACGTAGCTATTCAGGCAATTATGGGTGTTGCGACTTACTATTTCAGTTATGTATGTAATAATGCTGGTATGTTATCAGCTTTCATGATCAGTGCTTCTGTTGCTGAAGTTGTTGGTCTTCTTATCTTCCCTAAAGTAACTAAAGTATTATCAAGAAAGAAAGCATTCTTATTTGCATGCGCATTACCTCCAATTGGTCTAGTTCTATTGCTTGTTGTTGGTTTTGTTTGCCCTACAAATATCTTATTAACTGCAATTGCAGGTATTATTGTTAAAACTGGTACAGGTCTAGAACTTGGATGTGCTACTGTATTCTTAGCTGACGTAGTTGACTATGGTGAATATGTTCTTGGTGAAAGAAACGAAGGTGTTGTCTTCTCACTACAGACATTAATCGTAAAATTAACAGCAGCCTTCACTTCACTTCACTTGCAATTGGTTTCGTACTTGAACTCACAGGCTATGTACCAAATGCTGTGCAGTCACTCGCTACACAGAACTCAATCCGTGTACTTATGTGTGTTGTACCAACTATTGGTGTCATCCTTGCTTATGTTGTATTTAAGAAGAAATATAAGTTAGATGATGAATTTATGAAAAAAGTTGTAGAAAAAATTAATGGTTAATAAATAAAGAACAGGCTGATTAGTATGATCATGTCTGTTTATTCTGGTCATAAGATGACTTCAAGAAAGAACTAGATATTTGTCAGTAGCGCAATCGTTACTGGCTTTTTTTATAATAGTTCGATTAAAAATAGTATATGTCACAAATAACACAATATGTAACAGTGATAGCGATTACAAATATATGTTATTAAGGTATAATCGGTTTGGGTATTGCATAAGAAACGGAGGGTAAAGAAATGAGAAATAAGTTTTTTAAACTTGCATTATCTGCAGTCCTTTCAGTATCCTGCTTAGCAGCAGGTTTCACTGGCACATCGGGACTAGATGGAAATGCGAACAATATCTCAAAAGATGGTTATACAATCACTAAAGTATCTCATCCAGATAGAGGGGCTGGACAGAGTGATGGTATTCTTCCTTTTGAGGTGATGGGTGAAGAAAGCAATCGTAATCAGAGCTATGTATGGTCAAGTGTTGAATATGGAAACTATATATATCTAGGTACTTGCTGGAATCCTATCTCAGGCATTTATTACAGAAATTTGAAAAATAACCTCACATCTCTTTTTGAAAAAAGAGGAGATAAGAATCCTGGTCAGAAGGCAGGAACAGTTGCGACAAACATCTTGAATGTAATGTATGATGGAAACTTCCCAGATGGAGCAACTTCTACAAAAGGGACACCATGTATTATGCGTGTCAATAAGTATACTTATGAAACAGAATTAGTTTATGTTGAAAAAGAAAGTTCAGCATTCGTTAACTGGAACGGATATAGAATGGCTATAGAATACAAAGGTAAATTATACTTTGCATGTGCTGGTTATCCTACATCTCGTTTATTACAGATTGATCCTAAGACAAAAGCAACAAAGGTTGTTATGCAGAAGACTGCAGAAAACTCAGCTTTTTCAAATGGTATTCGTGGTTTAACAGTGATGAATGGTAAACTACTCGTTTCTCTTGCGACTGATGGCGCTGATCCTGATCATATGTTTGAAAATGGTTCACAGCTTCCACAGGCTTATCAGAATGCGATTAAGGCAATCGCAAAGAAGGATGTACGTTATAAGGATGATAATCCAAGAATGGAAGGTGTACGTCTTCTTGAAACAGATGATCCTGAAAATGTAGATAGCTGGAAAGTCATTGCGAACCAGAAAACATTTGATAATCTACCAGCATGCTGGATTCGTGATAGCATCAATGGTGGTGGATTATGGGATCTTGCGGAATTCAATGGTTCTCTTTATGTATCTATGGTCACTGGTAAGACAGATGCAACAACTGGTGTGACAAATAAACAGGGCTTTGCAGTCTATCGTGGTGATCCACAAAAGGATGGTTCATGGAAATGGACTCCAATTGTTGGTGATACATCTAAAGGGGCTAAATATGAATTTGGTTTAGGTAAGAAGCAGTCATGTGCTGGTAATCTTTATGTATATAAGGATCATCTTTATCTTGGTGGATATAACGACCCAATGTTAGACTTAGCTGAAATTGGTAATAAAGCTGACTTTCATTTGCTTTATGAGGATTTAAAGAATCCAGCATGCTTAAACCGTATGGATAAAAACGGAAACATTGAATTAATCAATGATGATGGATTTGGAGCTGCTTCTACGCAGTATCTATGGAGATTCTCTGAATACAACAATAAACTTGTTATTGGTACATTTGATATCACTACACTCGCAAAAGGATTCACACAGCTTACTGATGGTAGTCTTTCAGAAATGACACCTGAAGAATTCAAGAAGAAGATGGATTATGTAGAAGACCTTCTTGAAAGCTTAAAGAAGGATCCTTCTGGAGTTGCAGTAGCTTCTGAAGATGAATCAATCGATGAAATGATGGATCAGCTAGAAGATATGAAAGATATCGTAGAAGGAGACAATAGATCAAGAGAAGTAGATCAAGATATTGTTGAAGTATATGATAAACTCATTGAAAACTATAAGAAATTTGTTAAACCATTATTACACGAAATTGATCCAGAATTAGAAAAACAGATTGATGATATTATCTTGAATAGTACAGTAGAAAACTTTGTATACTATTATGGATGTAGTCAGATTGTATCTAAACAGGAAGCAGGATGTGATGTGTTGGTTTCATCTGATGGTGTTCACTTTGATGCATTAACTCGTAATGGCTTTAATGATAAGTATAACCATGGTGGACGTGCATTTATTCCTACTGATAATGGTTTATTCCTTGGTATGGCTAACCCATTCTGGGGTACTCAGCTTTGGAGAATCACAGATGGTTCAGAAAATCCAAAACCAGATACAGATAAAACTGATAAACCAGATACAGATAAAACTGATAAACCAGAAATCAAGGAAGATCATCCATCTGACAAAGGTAATACAACTATAAAACCTACAGAAACTAAAAAAGAAGACAAGAAGAAAGTCAATACAGGAGATCATACTCAGGTGATGATCTATGTAGCTGCAATTATCATCTCAAGTCTCGCTGTAGTATTATTAAAACGTAAAAAAGCAGAAAACTAAACAATACCTATCTCTCAGGTCGATGAGTTAAATCATTGACCTGTTTTTTTTATTGACAAGTGTATCTATGAGGTATAATGTTCTATATAGAACGATGAAAGTTCTAATTAGAATAATAAAAGGAGGCTTATTATGTATTTCTGGGATCAACATAAGACAATTACTCTTTATTACGAAATGTTAACAGCATCAACATGTGATAAGTATGATCTTAAAAAGATGGAATATGACATATTGATGTTCTTGTATCACAATCCTGAATACAATACTGCTGCAGATATTGTAAGAATTAGAAAGTCGACTAAATCCCATGTTTCCACTGCTTTAAAAGTATTAGAAGAACGGGGATACATCACTAAGAAAACCTCTTCTAATAATAAGAAGCGTGTAGAACTATTCTTAGAAGATTCTGCCAATGAAATTGTGAAAGAAGGATTGGATGTACAAAACCAATTTGCGCATGACATGCTTCAAGGTTTAACAGAAGAAGAAATAAAAGTATGTAGTAGAGTATTTGAAAAGATTTGTAGGAATGCGGAAGAATGCATTCAAAAGAAAGGATGATCAATATGACTGAAAAATATGTACCTAAAATGCCAGATATCATGGAAGCTATCTTTGATATCTGTTATCTATTATTTGATTTAGTCGCTGGATTTATTTTCTTAGCTAAAGCCAACGGTAATACATTATTTACTTTATATGGTATTCTCACACTTACTTTATGTGGTGGGGATGCTTTCCACTTAGTTCCTAGAATCATTCGTGCTTTCAAAGGTACAAATGAAAAGATCAAGAGACAGCTAGGTATTGGATTACAGGTCTCTTCTATTACAATGACTGTTTTCTATATTATCTTGCTTTATATCTGGAAATTGACATTCCCAGCGCTTAAAGCTCCATTTATTGTAGAAGCAATGATTTACATTTCAGCAATTATTAGAATTGTCGTATGCTTTTTACCACAAAATGACTGGTGTGGTGATGAAGGCAACTTAAAACTATCTATTATCAGAAATGCAGTCTTTGCGGTAACTGGTATTGGAATCATTATTCTATATGCAATGAGTGGAAATACAAGTAATCTTCATATGACTAGAATGGTAGCTGCCATTATTATCTCATTTGGCTGTTATTTACCGGTAACATTATTAAGTAAGAAAAAACCAAAAGTAGGTTTATTAATGATTCCTAAAACATGTGCCTATATGTGGGTCATTGTGATGGGATTACAGCTATTATTTAGATAGATTAGTGCTATAATAGTAGTGTAATAAATCATTAAGTGAGGTAGAAATAATGGAACAAGAAAGATATTCAATACTATTTAGTTCTCCAACAGGTAATACTAAGATGCTTGCAGAAGCTATTCATGATGCTTTACCTGAAGAAGACTGCGATTATTTTGGACCATGTAAAGAAGTTGATTCTAACATGCTTTATATTGGTTTCTGGACAGACAAAGGTAATGCGGATGCAGTCACTCTTAAACTATTAGAAACTTTAAAGAATAAGAAAATCTTCTTATTTGGTACAGCAGGATTTGGAGTCAGTGAAGAATATTTCCAGAGAGTTCTAAATAATGTGAAATCAAACATTGATGCAAGTAATACAATTGTAGGGGAATATATGTGTCAGGGGAAGATGCCACAATCTGTACGTGATAGATATGTCAAGATGAAAGCACAGCCTGATCATATGCCTAACATTGATATGCTCATTGAAAACTTTGATCAGGCTTTAACACATCCTGATGAAAATGATTTAAATAACTTAAAAAATAAAATTAAAGCATAAGGGGATGTAACCTCTTATGCTTTTCTCTTACGAAAGGAGTAGATTATGATTATTCATGAACTCAACTGGTTATGGACACTGTTTGGTATTGCATTAGCATGTGCTTTAATCGCATTTTTAATCACAATACTTATTTGTAGGATCATGCATAAACAAATAAGTATGAAAGTGCTGATTATTGTTGCAGTGATAGGATTCTTATTAGGCGTTATAGGTGTATTCATCTATGCGAGTCAGGCTATGCCTTTGTAATCAGGTTCTCTCACGATATTCTTTAGGTGTCTGTCCAACATATTTCTTAAATGTATTACAGAAACAGCTCTGAGAAGAATAACCTAAATAAGAACTGATTAAAGAAAGACTTTTATCTGTATATAAAAGAAGATGCTTGGCTTCTTCTAGTTTTAAGAGAGTGATGTATGTATTTAAAGATACACCGCTCTCTTTTTTGAATTTAGAGGACAAAGAACTTCTACTCATATAAAGATGTGTGGCAATATCTTATGTTTTTATAAAGATGCTGTATCTTTAGATAGAAGAATCAGTTTTATTATATCAGTACTCTCTAATACTTAGTGCAGGAGAGTATAAATATATTCTCTAGAATAGTGCTCTTATTTGTGTTATTGTAGGTGATAAGAAAGGGGTTATTTACATGATGACATTTTTAATGTTTATGGCAGTAGTAGGCTTTGCAGTAGTCATGAGAGAACGTAGTAAACACAAAAATGACTATAGATATGAAGCAGCACAATACTTGATGATGGGTATTATCTGGGCACTCATTGCCTTATCTGATTATCTAGATTACGGTGTACGTATGCCATATTTTGGACTATATATTGTAATTTTTGTATTTTCACTATTCATGTGTATTAGAACAGTGTTGAATCATAAATAGAGTACTTCGGTACTCTTTTTATCTTAGTAAGTAAGATAATTATAAGCTTCTGGAAACCGTTTATTTCATCTATCTCTATTGTGATTTATATGCTTTATTAGTATGATGAAGGTGAGAAGAGAATGTATATAAAAGGAGGAAATAAGGACAAAAAAGGAGGCGGAACATATGAAACGATATAAGAAATTGTTCGCATTATTCACTGCTTTCTCATTATTATTCAGTACATTTTTAATCACATTGACTCCAGTACATGCAGAAGAAAATGCGGATGTCCTCATTTCACAGCTTGTTGGTTTTTATGCAGATTATATGGAAGATGCTGTTACTGATATTGAACGTGTCTTAGTACAACTTAAATCTGTAGATAAGAAAAAAGGAGACGCCTGGGAAAAAATCATGCATTATTGGCTAGAAGTCAATAGTCCTGATTTTACTCATGTAGGTGAAGCCCCTCAAGGTTTACCAAATGATAATAGTATGTCAGTCGTAATTCTTGGATTCGCATTAAATGATGATGGCACAATGAAAGAAGAACTTGTAGGAAGATTAGAAACAGGTCTTGCGATTGCGAAAGATTACCCACAATCTTATGTTGTGGTTACAGGTGGTGGTACAGCAAAGAATAACCCAAATGTTACTGAAGGTGGATTAATGGGTGATTGGCTCTTAGAACATGGTTTAGATGCATCTCGCTTAATTGTAGAAAATAGAGCACAGGATACAGTGGGGAATGCGAAGAATACATATGAAGTATTAAAGACAAAGTATAAAACTGTTAATAAGGTTGTACTTGTGACAAGTGATTACCATGTCCCTCGTGGATGTATCTTGTATTACACAAAGTTTGTCTTAGAAGGATTAGAAAACAATAGTGAACCTCTTTCTATCATCTCTAATGCAGGCTATAAGACTGGATCACTTGGCTATGAATCAGTAGAGCTCCAGGCAAGAGGTATCTGTCAGATGGCAGGTATTAACATGCAGAGCGTTCCTAGAAAACAGAAACTGTCAGTACTCACTAAACTAGAAATCAAGCAGAACAGAGAACATGTCAAAGGTGAAGAAGCAGATTTGACTATTACTGCTTATTACGACAATGGCTTCTCACGTGATGTGACAAAAGAAGCTGTGTTAACAGGCTTTGATAAAAACAAGGAAGAAGACCAGACAATCACGATCACTCATTCTGAAAATAACCATACAATAACAGAAGAATTTAAAGTGGTTACAAAGAAAGCAGAAGTTGTACCAGATAAAAAACAAGAAACTAAGAAAGAAGAAAAAGAAAAGACACCTGCTAAAACAGGAGATAATACACAACTTATTATGTTTGCAGTATTATTCTTAGTATCTGGAATTTATCTCTTGAAAAGAATGAAAAAGAGTTAGTTTAAGACAGAATCTCAATGATGAGATTCTGTTTTTTTACCTTCTAAACTTTTCTATTCCCTTATCTCTTTTTTGTGATATAATTGTGATTGTTCTAAAAAAAAGACAAAAGGAAGAGGAAATTTATGAAAAACAACGAAAAGAGAAGTACTTTCTCAGGAAAACTAGGATTAGTCCTCTCTGCTGCAGGAGCCTCTGTAGGCTTAGGAAATATTTGGCGTTTCCCTTATCTTGCGGCTAAGTATGGAGGAGGAATCTTCTTATTAATCTATATCATTCTCGCACTTACATTTGGTTATACAATGATTATTGCAGAAACCACATTAGGTAGAATGACTAGAAAGAGTCCAGTAGGCGCTTTTAGAAAATTTGGAAACTCTATCTTAAACAAGTTTGGTGGATGGATCAATGCCATCATTCCAATCTTAATCGTACCTTATTATTCAGTTATTGGTGGCTGGGTAGTGAAATACCTGACTGAATATATTAAGGGTAATGGTCATGCTTTATCATCTGATGGCTATTTCTCTACATTCATCTCTAATGGTGTTTCAACAGAACTATGCTTTATCGCATTCTCACTTTTAACACTTATTATTGTATTTGCAGGTGTTAAAAACGGTATTGAACGTGTCTCTAAGATCATGATGCCAATTCTAGTTGTATTGTCATGTGTCATCACTGTTTACTCTGTAACTCGTCCAGGTGCATTAGAAGGTGTTAAATACTTCCTTGTACCTAACTTCAAGAACTTCTCATGGATGACAGTAGTGACTGCAATGGGACAGATGTTCTATTCTTTATCTATCGCTATGGGTATTTTGATTACTTTTGGTTCTTATACAGAAAAAGAAGTGTCTATTGAAAACTCTACAGAAAACGTAGAAGTATTTGATACAGCTATTGCCATCATGGCAGGTTTAATGATTATCCCAGCTGTATTTGCCTTCTCTAATGGTAATATGGATAACCTTAATGCAGGACCATCTTTAATGTTTATTACTATTCCTAAAGTATTTGATAGTATGGGACTTGGTACTCTTATTGGTATCTTATTCTTCGTATTAGTATTATTTGCGGCACTAACAAGTTCGATTGCCTTAACAGAATGTGCTGTTTCTACTTTCCAGGATGAATTAAAATGGAGCAGACATAAATCTGTATGTATTCTAGGAATCATCATGTTGGCATTAGGCTCACTTTCATCACTTGGCTATGGACCACTTGCATCTATCCAGATTATTGGTATGCAGTTCTTAGATTTCTTTGATTTCTTAACTAACTCAGTCATGATGCCTATTTCTGCAATCTGTATCTGTTTACTTGTATCAAAAGTGATTGGTGTAGACAAGATTGCCCAAGAAGTAAAATCTCACAACAACCCATTTAAACGTGAAAAGATCTTTAATTTCATGATTAAATATGTATGTCCAATCTTTGCGACTATTATCTTATTAAGCTCAGTCGCAAATGCATTTGGAATCATCAAGATGTAATAACAGGCTTCGGCCTGTTTTTTCTTTGCATCTTATTCATGAAATCATGCATCTTATGCAGGATTTGTAGTCGCATATGATGAATTAATATATTATAGCATTTGAGGTGGTTGCTATGATTTATTTTGTAATTAGTAGTATGATTATTACTTTAGTAATGACAATGATGATTGCATTGAAAATTAAATAGGGATGATACGCTACGTAGCATATATTTGTATGAATGATACGGATACTTTCTTGTGAAATAAGTATGAGATAACTATACTTTGAACTAGGAGGACAAATATATGACATTAGGAGAAATAATTAAGCATTATCGTTCACGATTAAATATGTCACAAACTGAACTAGGAGATAAAATAGGTGTCTCTAGACAGGCAGTGACAAAATGGGAGACAGATACAGGTATACCAGACATTAATAATATCAAGTCTCTTGCGAAAGTATTTCATATTTCTATTGATACACTTCTTTCACATGAACATGTACAATCATTATATGATAGTAAGATAGAATATGATCTAGATACACCTAAGGATTTTGATATCAATCTAGGGACTCTAGGAGATGTATCAGTAGAAGGATATGAGGGAGAAAAGTTTTTGATTCAGTTGTCATCTAGTTCTTACTCTGATTTACAGAAAGATTTTAAAATAAAGTTTGATGACAACAAAGAAAGACTGGATGTAGATTTAGTCACAAAAGATCATGTCACAAAGAAACAAAGAAGAGATGTTAATTTATGCATCATGTTACCTGTACAATATATTCACAAGCTAGAATGCAATGTATTGCCTTCTTCTATGAGTATGTCACATGTTACATCTGATTCCATTGAGTTAGATATCAAGACATCAACACTAGATTTACAAGATGTTCATGGCCATATAGAAATAGACTGTAATATTGATATGATAATCAATATAGATACAATCGATGGGAAACTAGATCTTAATGCAGTACGCTGCTCATCTCAATTAAATATCACATCACCATCACATTTTAAGACTATTTCAAAAGGGATTAAGACAAAAATCATCTATGAGAAAGACACAGATGAAGAAGCAGATAACCAGATAGAACTCAATGGAATCATGAGTGAACTCATTATAAGGACTGATTAGAAATAATCAGTTTTTTTGTACATATGATGATATGTAACAGATATTTTACAATGTGTGTAAAAATATTTTATATTATAAGAATAAATTTCAATAAAATTCAATTTCATATGTAAATAAATAGAAAGTGGTTTATAATAAATAGAGAGGTTTTTTTGAATAAATAAAAAAGGAGGGTAAAGTACTATGGAATTCTCATATAGTCTAGTAGGAAGTTTAAACGAGGCTGAACTGTGTGTTTACAACTACGTAGTTAAAAATACGAAACATGTATTAAATCTCAGTGTTCGTGAATTAGCAGATGAAGCACATGTCTCTACAGCTACAGTAATGCGTTTTTGTAAGAAAATGGGATTCTCGGGCTTTTCTGAATTGAAGTATAAGATCAGAGAAACGATGGAACAGCAGGAAACTATCAAGAATGAAGAAGCAAATAGCGTGATAGAATATGTAGAGTATATCAAGTCTAAGGAGTATTCAGACAATATCAAAAAAGCAGCAGAACTGATCAAACGTGCAGATTCTTTCCAGATATTTGGACTTGGTGTTTGCAGAGATATTGCGAAATACACAGCACGTCGTTTCTGTCGAGCAGGGGTATATTGTTATGGTATTGATGATATCAATTATCCCATATTAGAAGTGCCAGAAGGTAAGGAGTCTGTTATTATAATCATTCATAATTTCATTAAGCAAAAAGAATTGTTTGAAGTAGTCAGCAAGTATAAGAGTAAGAACTATACGATTATTATGGTTGCCTATGAAAATGTTGGAATGATAGAACAGCTTTGTGATATGATTGTTTATGCATCAAATGGTATTATGAAGGTAGGAAAGGTTGAATCTGGATTACCTATGCTTTATACATTAGAAAGATTAACAGATGAAGTAACAAACGAATAACATAATATATGATAAGTAACCATTTTAAAATAGATGGTTACTTTTTTATTATATAATTATAAGTAACTCATTAAAATATGAGTCACTCTGTGTAAAAACAGTATAAAAATAATGGATATACTAAATATATTGTTGAAAAATATGAAATAAGCAAATAACGGCATGTAACATAATATGTAATAAGTAACCTATCGAGGTACATGTAACAAAACAATTGTAAGCGCTTATAATCTTTTTGAAAGTGTGATATCTTATTCACATAGAAATAATTTTACAGCTATAAAAGGTAATCTTATGAAAAAACGTTATATATTTAGTAGTCTAATAGTTGTTTGTATTGTGATGTTCATTATGACTAGTTTCTGTTCATTCTATAAGGTAGAAGGGGATTCAATGAATCCAGTACTTGTCAATAATGATGTTGTATATGTAAGAAAAACAAAGTCTTTCAAGCAGGGAGACCTCATCGCATTTAATTATAATAATAAGCTTCTGGTAAGAAGAGTGATTGCTTTAGGAGGAGATAAAGTAAACATTGACCAGAATGGCTATATATTTGTGAATGATAAAAAGTTAGAAGAAAATTATATACAAAGCAGAAAAGACAATCCACTACGTGACAAAGTATTTCCTTATACAGTCCCACAAGGACATATATTTGTATTAGGAGATAATAGAACTCACGCCATAGATTCAAGAATGCGCGACTTAGGTGCTATTGATCAAGATCAAATAATAGGCAAAGTCGTTTTAAGGATTTATCCTGTTGTTCGCTTTTCTGTTTTTTAAAGAAAGGGGAAATCAAAAATGACAAAATATAATACAATAAACAGAAAGAAAATCATGTTTATTTTTGGTATGGCTTTAATAATAGCAACGACATTCTTCTACATCAATCATGCAAGAATGGATGATTTTACATCATTGATTACGGATACAACTATACAGTATCAAGAAGAAGGTGCTATGAAAGATTATACATCTGATGTAGAACTTAAAGACAATACGCCTCTTTCTATTTCTATTAAAGCGACTGTTCCTCAAGGAACGCTTGCTTCAACAGAAGATAATGAAGAAACAGCCGTAAAGAATAACACATTGACCTATAGCTTACCAGAACAATTACAGATAGAGGATAATCAATCGAATAAGATCTATCTAGAAGATGATCTTGTTAATTCTATTGGCAGCTATGAGATTAAAAACAATGTATTGACTATGAACTTTGATGAAGAACATATCAATACGAATGCAGAAAACGAATTAAAGATTGCATTGGTATTGGATACAGATTCATCTCATGTTACATATGATGCAAATGGTACATCAACAATCTCATTTAATAAGAAGACAATTGAATTAAATAAATATATAGAACAGCCTCAAGAAAAATCAGTAGTACAACAAATAGATGAACAGATTGTAGAACCTGTAAGAAGCAGTCTTCTTACAAAGAATAAAACAGTATTTAATGTACAGACACCTTCAGCAATCGCTGAAGATACACCTACTCCACAAGCTGGAAATAGTACAGATTTTGGAGAATATATTACATCTGCTGAAGTCAGCAAGATAGAAAATGGCCAATGGGTTAAAGCTAAAGAATTTGAAGATGGCGACGAGGTCATGGTAGATATTGATTATAGATTACCGGCAGGAGTCGTTGATAGTGATACAAAGACAATTACTTATGATCTTCCAGAAGCGATTAATCTAACTGATGAAGAAGAAGGTATTGTATATGCATCAAATGGCTTGGCAGTAGGTACATATCATATTACGAAAGATGGTAAAATCACAATTCATTTTAATGATGAATTTGCGACTGGTGAACCATTCTCAGGTTATATTACATTCCATGGTACTTTATCTGCAGAAGATGCAGGAGAAGGTGGAAAAGTAGTATTTGGCGGTGATGGAGGAGAAATCATTATTAATCCTAGTATGGAACAATATGATCTCGCTATGTCTAAGAAGGCAACACTTAATAGTGATGGCACTGTTAGTTATACTATTAAAGCAAGTACTAAAAATGGTACTGAAGGAACTGTCAAGATTGAAGATAAGTTTGCGAGTTGGGATAGTGCCACTGCAACTTATGATAAAGACAGCTTTACAGTAACAAAGGTTGATAACAATGGGAATAAGACAAAAGTAGAGGCTACACCAGATATTAAGGGTGACTCATTTACAATTGATAATCTTCCTAAACTTGAAGCAGGAGAAAGCTATGAAATCACTTATAAAGCAACAGCAACTCCTGATAATGTGGATGGGTCTGGATCACTTGCAAATAGTGCAAAAGGTACGAGTGGTGAAACATCAAAAGAAACATCTACTACAATTCAAATTTCTAATTCAATGATTTATAAGCATGGTGGTTATGATCAAAAGACAGATAAGATGAATTGGACAATTACTATTAATCCTGATAAGAAGGATATAAGTGGTTATGTATTAAAGGATACAATTGATAATGGTTTAACTATTCCTACTCCTTTGACAGTAAAGAAGAGTGATGGCACTACATTTGAAATCACATCATTACCTTATACATTCCCTGATGGTTCAAATGATACATATACAATTGAATATCAAACAGATGCACCAGATGATAATGTGACTGTAAAGAATAAGAGTACTATAGAAAAAGATGGTAAAACTTATGAAAGCAGTGCGGATGTTGGTGTAAAGCATAGAGACTGGGGTCTTACAAAGACTGCATCAAGTCAATCAGTTTCTGACGATGGTACTTTAACTAATCAATGGCAGGCTTATGTGACATTACCTGATAAGGAAATTACATCTATTACATATTCAGATGTCATTAAGAATGGAACATCTGTAGATGATAAAGATTTTAATGGTGAACATTATGCGATTCTTTCTAACTTAAGACAGGAAATCTTAGCTAATATTCAATTGAAAGATAAAGATGGAAACCTTATTTCTAATAGTGATCTTAATATTACTATGAAATTCTACTCAGATGAAAATAAGACAAAAGAAGTGTCTGCAGATGATGCGCATGTAAAATCATTTGTAGTGACTGTAAAGAAGAATGACAACAGTGCATTTATTGGTCAGTCTTTACTTATTTCTTCATATCATACAATTGCGGATTTAAAGGATGTTAAAGAAGGAAACAATTACCATTATGTTAATAAGGGTATTGTGAATGATAAAGAATCTGAAGCGAGTGTTCATTATACTAAGCCTAAGAAGCTAGTGAAACAGGGCTATGGCCAGTTAAATGGTAGTAGTTATGATAAATATACAGCGGGTAGAGTAAATACGAATTATATAAGTCGTAATGGAAAACTTTACTACAGAATTATATTTACACCAGATTCTAATGATGATATCAGCTTTACTGATACATTGCCTAAAGGTACAAAACTTGTAGAAACTGAGTTACGTTCTGATTATAAGGATAGTCCACGTAAGGATAATCCAGCAGATCGTAGTTCACCAGAAGCTGTTTACTATTTCAGTGATTACTGGGAACAGTATTGTGATGGTAAAGAAGATTTAACTGACATTAGTAAATATTTTAACTACACATATAATGAAGAAACAAATAAAATTACTTTCACATTCAAGCCAGGTTACAACAAAGCAGATGGTGACTGGAATTCAGGAAAGAGAGATCATCCTAATGATCCAATCGCAATCTATTATGCAGTAGATATCACAAATGATGAGTTCTGGAATGATCTAAAGAATGAATCTAAGGAATATTCAAACCTATTAGAATATGAAGGTAGAGAGCAGAAACAAGAGACAAAAGTAGAACGTGAAACTCAGGTTGTCACTAAATCAGCTGAACAAATCAATAATACAACAAAAGTAGAATATACAGTCAACATTAATCCGGCTGGAAAGGACCTTGATCCAAATTCAGATAAGATTGTATTAAAGGATGAACTTGAATTGGATAATCAATATTCAGCTTATATTGATGCGTCTAGCTTGAAGCTCTATGAATATGATTCAGCTAAAGAAAACAATATAGGTAAAGTCATTGACAGCAGTAGATATCAGGTTCAAGTAGATAAAAATCAATTTACTATTACACTACCTGATGAACTCGCATGTGTACTTGTTTATCAATATGATTTTGATGTTGGTAATGCAGTAACGCCTAGAATAAGAAACGAAGTTGTATTACAAGGTGAATTCAGTTCTGATGTTGATACAGCTATCGATACAACACATTCTGAAGCAGGGGTTGTAAGAGGTAAGATGTCTATCTTTAAGGTAGATGGTAAAGATTACTCTATGACTCTTCCAGGTGCTACATTCAAATTATATGTATTTAATCCAGAAACAAGTCAATGGGATGTTAAAAAGGATAAAAATGGAAATTCAGAAGAATTTGTCACAAATGAAGATGGTGAAATTGATTTTGCTGGAACAAATAAAGACAAATTCCTATCAGCTTTTAATCTTTATAAGGTTGTAGAAACTAAAGCACCTGATGGATATGAATTAAATGATACACCATATTATTTCTCTATATATCAGGCAGATCAACATAAAACAAAACAGGATGCCATTGATGAAATGAATCAAAAAGGCATTTTTACTAAATCAGGCATTAATTCCAGTGATGTATGGTTTGTGCCTAATAATAAAGAAGTTTCATTATATGTACCAAATGACTCTAACAGCATTTATGTAAAGAAGGTATGGGTTGATTCTGAAAACAAACAGATCACTAATCATCCTGATTCTATTAATGTGAAATTGATTCAGAATATTAAGCAACCAACTGGAGTAAACGTCAAAGCTAAGATATATACTTTGGATTGGGAAGGTAAAGAAAATATTGTAGAGAATCAGACACTTATTGTAAGGAGGGGTGGTACTTTAAAGATTACTTTACCTGTTCAATGTAAACCAGGTAATGAATCTCAAAATGTAACGGTTGAAGGAGCTACTAATTATACTCTTTCTAATAATAATCAGTATTGGGGTAGTGTCGTACTTACAGTCAAAAACATTGATTCAGATACTAATTTAAGTATTAAGTTAGAAGGACGCAATGGAAATGCAGAGTATGACTACGATAAGGATTATGAGACAAGCACGAATGTCCATGAGACAGTCACATTAAATGAATCCAATAACTGGAGTTATACATGGAAAGAATTACCAAAGACAGTTGATGGTAATGATTGCGTTTATACACTTGAAGAAGAAGTCCCTTCAGGATACCAGGTATTATATACAAATAATGATGGTATTCTTGCAGGTAATATAACAGTAACTAACAAGAAGTTAGATAGCACTGAACTTCCAGATACTGGAGGATTAGGAACTTTTGGTTATTACGCAATAGGAGCTCTATTTATAACAACGACTCTATTTGCCATTATAGCAATCAATAAAAAGAAGGGGGCCTATGGAAAGTAATATATATGCAAACAAAAAATTTATTAAAGGAAGGTATTTTATGAATTGACGGGGATCATATAAAAGGAGGAAAAACGATATGAAACTGTTTAAGAAAATCGCAGGTTTTATACTTGCGTTCGCAATGATATTAGCCATTGCGATGCCATCAGTAGTTATGGCAGAAGGTAATGGTTCTATTACTATTACCGGTGCTAAATCTGGTCATACTTTTGAAGCATACCAGATTTTCGCAGGTGATTTATCAGAAGACGGCAAGTCACCATCTAATATCACTTGGGGTAGTGATGTGACTGAAGCAGGTAAGACAAAATTTGGTGATGCTCAGGACAAGGCTGGGAGCTTAGAGGGTAATAGACCTGCTGCGGTAACTTTTGCAAATGAAGTATCTAATTATTTAGCTAAACCATCTGGTACAAGTGTAGAAGATGGTGAAAACTATAAGATTAAAGATTTGACACCAGGTTATTATTTAGTAAAGGATAAAGATGATTCAGTATCTGGACAGGATTCTTATACTAAATTTATTTTAGAAGTTGTAGGCAATGATGTATCTGCACAAGTAAAATCAAGTGTTCCTACTTCAGAAAAGAAAGTAAAGGATACAAATGATACTACAGGTGAAACAACAGGTTGGCAGGATTCTGCAGACTATGATATTGGAGATGAAGTTCCATTCCAGTTAACAGGTCATGTGGCGACTGATTATAACCAGTATAAGAGTGCTTATCAGTTAGTCTTCCATGATACTTTATCAGATGGTTTGACAGTTGACAGAGATTCATTTAAAGTTTATAAAAATGGTAGTGATAATGCACTTGATGCAGATAAATATGAAGTGAATATTACAGATGATCAGCATTTTACTGTAACTATTAAAGATGTAAAAAGCTTAGGTACTGATGTATCAAAAGTAAGAGTTGAATATACAGCTAAATTAAATGACAAAGCAGCCATTGGTTCTGCAGGTAATCCAAATACAATGTATATGGAATTCTCTAACAACCCAAATAGTACTCAGGGTGGATCTAAAGGTCAGACACCAAAAGATAAAGTAATCGTATTTACTTATAAGACAGTAATTAATAAGATAAATTCTAGTCATCAGTCTTTAAAAGGTGCAGCATTCAAATTAGAAAAAGTACTTAAAAATGGCTCAAAGAAAACAGTAAAAGAATACACAATTACAGATAGTGAAGAAGATCGTAATAGAACATCTTTTGAATTCACAGGTTTAGATGATGGTGAATATATTCTTACAGAAACAGAAACTCCAGATGGATATAACACAATGCATCCAATAACATTCTCTATTACTGCATCTCATGATACAGATTCTGCTGATCCAAAGTTAAATGGTTTAAATGGTAATCTAGTTGATGGTCAAATTATATTTACTGCCGACAAAGATGAAGGTACATTAACTGCAGATGTAGTAAACTACAAAGGTTCTGAACTTCCAAATACTGGTGGTATGGGTACTACAATTCTATATGTTGCAGGTGCAGTTATGATTCTTGCTGCAGGTGCATTCTTAGTAATGCAGAAAAAAGCTGAAGATAAATAAAATAGAATAAGAGGAGTGTTCTATAATGAAAAAGAAAATCATAAACGTAATTATAGCGCTACTATTCGTTATAGGACTCTCCCTAGTTATTTATCCAAGCTTTAGTAATTGTTGGAATCAAAGACATCAGACAAGGGCGATAGCTGGTTATGAAGAAAAGGTGGAAGACCTCACAGAAAAACAGTATGAAAAGCTCTGGAATGATGCGACTTTGTACAATACAAATTTAAAGCACACTATGTATGCTTTAAATGATCAAGAAAAGGCGATATACAATAATACTTTAGATGTTACTGGTACAGGAATGATGGGTTATGTAGAAATCCCTAAGATTAATGTATCGCTTCCTATTTATCATGGAACAGATGCTGAAATCTTACAGATTGCGATAGGACATATTCCAGGTACATCCTTACCAGTAGGTGGAGAAAGTACGCATTGTGTCATATCTGGACATAGAGGATTACCTAGTGCCGAGCTTTTCACTGATATAGATCAGTTAAAGACAGGTGATACCTTCATGCTTCAGATATTGGATCAAACTCTTTATTATGAGGTAGATCAAATAAAAACAGTCCTTCCTACAGAAAAAGATGATTTAAAAATAGTAGAAGGACAGGATTATTGTACGCTTATGACTTGTACACCTTATGGAGTCAATACCCATAGATTACTTGTCAGAGGACATCGTATTAATAAGACAAATCTTAGAATTAGAAGAGATTTAGTAAAAACAGATCCAGTGATTCTAGATATATTCTGGATAGTTCTCGCAATTATTATTGCGTTTATCTGGTATCTGACATCTAAAAAACATAGAGAAAGGTGATGACAGCAATTATTATGGGAAATAGATTAAAGAAGCTTATATTATGCATGACAGTTGTGTTATCCGTTGCTGTATTCAATTTATTCCAGGTAACTGCTGTTGATGTCAATAAGAAATGCTCGTTGACACTAAATCAATGTTTATCAGGATTGAATGTTCATTTATATCGTGTAGCGAGTATCACAGAAACTGGCAGTTATCAATACACCGAAGAATTTAAGGATGCAGAAAATACAACTGTTGATTTAAATAAGCTTGAAAGTAGTGAAGACCTAAAAAATGCAGCTATCACATTAAAGGGATATACCGCAAATGTGGATGGTTTGACTAAACAGGCTTCATCTTCACAACTCTGTTATACTAATCTTCAAACGGGTCTTTATCTTATTATTGCGGATAATTTAGAAAAAGATAATACGACTTATACTTATTTACCATATCTCATTTCTTTGCCGCAAAAGACAAATTATGATGTATCCATTGACTTTATTAAATATTCAAAAAATCCCTCTCATGAATATAAAATTGTCAAACATTGGATGGATAAAGGATTAACACATCCAGATAAAATAGAAGTGGAACTTTATGAAGGTTCTACGCTTGTAAAAACAATTACATTAGATGCTGCAAATAATTATGCCTATTCATGGAAAACTGAAAAAGCAATGAATTACAGTATCAAGGAGAAAAGTGTAAAAGGGTATAAAGGTATTGTTTCTTCTAACAGTAATGAAACTAAGACAGAATATATTATTACTAATACAAGTGTTGATACACCGGGTACTCATGTAAAAACAGGTGATAACACAAATATCAATCATTGGATCACTTGTATGGCTATTGCAGGTTTGATCCTTATTGTATTAGGTACAATATTTAGACGTAAAAAGATTAGTTAATTGAAAAGACACTAGGATGCATTTCCCTAGTGTCTATTTTTAGTTCTGCTGGAAGAATACTTCTTCATCTATCATTGGATAACAAGTTAAGTCTTTATTATCTAGATTAACTTTATGCATATCCACAGCTTTAATCGTATGACCATGATAAGTAGAGTAATAGTAAATACCCTTATTTAAATTACAGCATGAAGTATAAATAGTATATTCATATTTACCTTCTGATACTTCACATAATCCTTTCTGCTGTTCTACTGAACCAAGAATATGGAAGAACTGACTGACATTTTCCTGTTCATTAAGTCCTTTAGATGCATTCATATTAGTAAATGCCACACGGACAAATCGAGATGCTGATGATAAATCACCAGGCAATCCTAAAGCACCCATACCTCTACTATAAGTAGATAAGTTTACATCTTTAGAGAATGTATTTTCAGGCTGTTTAGTAGAAAGATACATATAATTATTTAAATTAAACATCTGTTTATCAAAAGGTGGATTATTAGTGAGTACACCTACTTGATTATCATAGATATGTACCCCATCCTTCATGATTTCTACAGTAATAGTCTTGTTTGAGTCACTGATCATATAATGAAGTGAAGCAGGTGGGAATGATGCACTAAAAGGTGTATCACATAAATTCATTTCATTAATAAGATGAATGGCTTCTTCAACAGTGTCGCATTGACATAAGATCCAAGGAATAAACTCAAATGAACATACATTTGTCTCATTCTCTACTACAGGATTAAAATAGGCATTTCCTACAAAGTTAAGTCCAGCCATCCCTAATCCTTTTTCATTCATTGCATCATAATATAATGGATATCCATCACTTACATGAGCCATGCCTATAAGAGCATATTTATAAGATGGTTCATCTGTATATCTAAAACCATACTCAAAATTTCTAGGTGTCACAACAATCTGTTCACCATAAGAAAACTCATAATCAAGATTTCTTCCAAAATAACAATCCTTATCTTTAAAACATGCAGCAGTACACATATTCACTGCCCCCTTTCAATTAGAATCCTAGCACAAACATATAGGCATGTTAAGTCCATAGTTTGACATAATTTACACATAGTTTCCTTCGAGTATTCTATGTCTCTTATATGTCGCTAATGTGAACTGTTTGACAAAACATGATATCAATTTATAATAAAAAACAAGAGGTGGATTATGGTACAAGTAGATTTAATTACAGGTTTTTTAGGATCAGGTAAAACAACATTTATTAAGAAATATGCACAATATTTAATTGATCAGGGATTAAATATCGCAATATTAGAAAATGATTTTGGTGCAATTAATGTAGATATGATGGTGCTAGAGGAAGCGTTAGGAGACCAATGTGAACTAGAAATGGTTGTTGGTGGAGGAGACTTAGATTGTCATAGACGTCGTTTTAAGACAAAGCTTATTTCTATGGGTATGAGAGGCTTTGATAGAATACTCGTAGAACCATCAGGTATTTATGATGTAGATGAATTCTTTGATGTACTCCATGAAGAACCACTAGATAAGTGGTATGAGATTGGTAATGTGATTGCCTTAGTAAATTCTAAGCTAGAAAACAGCCTTTCTAAGCAATCAGATTACTTACTAGGTTGTCAGGTGGCAGATGCTGGTAAAATCATTCTCAGTCGTTCTAGTGAAGCTACAGAAGAAGAAATAAACAATACAATCAATCACTTAAATGACGCAATGTCTCTAATTAAATGTAGAAGAAGATTTAATAAAGAAGACTGTTTAGACTTAGAAACACTAAGTAATGAAGATTTTAATTCTATCCTTCATTCAGGTTATGAATTAGAAGGCTTTATTAAAATGTTCTTTAAGAAAGAAGAAGCTTTCTCTACTATGTTTTTTATGAATCAAGCAATTACTAAAGAAGAGTTGATTCATGCAACTCAATCTATTTTTAATGATTCTGAGTGTGGAAAAGTATTTAGAATCAAAGGCTTTATACCAGAAAATGATCAATGGATAGAACTTAATGCGACAAAAGACCAGCTCACAACTGAAACAATTGCGAAAGGTCAGGAAATCATCATTGTGATTGGTGAAGCATTAAATAAAGAAAAAATAGAAGAATATATAAAAAAACCAGCATAGCTGGCAATTGATGAAGTGATATTTGTAGAATATGGTGGGGATCACATATCTTCATCACCTGTATTATACCAACACAAAGTAATGATTAAACCAATTCTAAGTAAAGAATAAATAAAAAAGGTCAGCTAAAGAAGGGAATGGTCGCTGACCTCGAAGGGTAGAAAAGAGTGGGAAATCTCTTTTCAGCTTTATTATATGGGTGATTTACAATTATGTCATTATACAAATAGAGTGAAATGCACAGAAAGGAAGCATCATGCACTATAAGAAAGTCAAAGGTATATTATCATCCAGTAATGGAATGAATCTCTATAGAGGATGTCTGCACGGCTGTATCTATTGTGATTCTAGAAGTGACTGCTATCATATGGATCACTTGTTTGAAGATATAGAAGTCAAAGAGAATGCATTAGAACTATTAGATGCTTCTTTAAAGAAGAAAAGAAAACCCTGTATGATTGGTATGGGGGCTATGACAGATCCTTATATTCCCTTGGAGGATCAATTGCGTTATACAAGAGGTGCATTAGAAATCATTGATAGAAATGGGTTTGGTGTGACACTTATTACTAAATCATCAAAAGTTCTAAGAGATATAGACTTACTGAAATCGATACAGACACATTCTAAATGTGTCATTCAGATGACCTTGACTACATATGATGAAGAACTATGCAAAATACTAGAACCACATGTTTCAACAACTAAAGAACGCTTTGAAACATTGCTTACTCTTCATAAAGAAGGTATACCTACTATTGTCTGGCTGACACCTATTCTTCCTTTTATCAATGATAATGAAGAAAATCTTCGAGGCATACTTGATTACTGCATACAAGCGCATGTAAAAGGAATCATCTGTTTTGATATGGGTGTGACTCTTAGAGATGGTAATAGAGAATACTTTTATTCTAAACTAGATCAACACTTTCCTGGACTCAAAGAGAAGTACATCAATAAGTATGGCAACAGCTATATTCTCTCTAGTCCACAAAATAGATATTTAATGCGTATCTTCCATCAAATATGTGAAGAAAATGGTATTATGCATAATCATGAAGAAATCTTCAACTATCTTCGTACTTATGAAGATCACAGAACAAACCTATTTGATTTCATTTAAAAAGACTTCAGCCGAAGTCTTTTTTAGATAATCATCTGATAAACAACATTAATAATTCCAGAAAGAATCATTACAAATATTGGATTAGATTTCTTATACCAAAGCATGAATACACAAAATAGAAATATAATCAATTGATGAATACGGAAGTTATTTAATATAATTATTGCTTCACTCCCAAATAATGCTGAAATCATAATAGTAACGCCAGCAGTTGCAATCAATGCAACAACAGCAGGTCTTAAGTAGTTCAAGATATTCTGTAAAAAGCGCATATGACGATATTTGAGATAGAAGTATGCAATGATAGTCACTAGTATACAAGAAGGGAGAATACAGCCTACAGTTGCGGCAATAGCACCAGGCATACCAGCAATCTTAGTTCCTACAAAAGTAGCTGAATTAATCGCAATAGGACCAGGTGTCATCTGTGATATAGTGATTAAATCTGTAAATTCTTTAAAATCCAGCCAATGATGTAAATCAACAATCTGACTTTGAATCAAAGGCATTGCCGCATAACCACCACCAAAACTAAAAGCCCCAATCTGCAAGAAACTTAAAAATAACTGTAAATAGATCATTGCTGGAATCTCCTTTCATATATAGAATACACAATACCAATCACGATACATGTCAAAATAATCAATACAACATTCACATTAAAGAAATAATTTGCGATAAAAGCACCAAACATAATCAAATAATAACTTATTTTCTTTTCCTTAAAGATACCTAATGCCATTTCTATAACAACAACACCAATCACTGCACCTACACCTGACTGCATCCCATCAAGCATATAATGAACTATCAAATTCTCTTTGAAAATAGAATAGAATATAGATACAACAGAAATAATAATAAATGGAGGAAGAATAGTCGCAATAACACTTACTATAATACCTAAAACACCAGCAATCTTATATCCCACTACAATAGCGCCATTTACTGCGATAGCACCTGGTGCTGATTGGGCAATAGCGACTAAATCTAACATTTCATCTTTATTGATCCAATGATACTCATCTACAAACTTCTTCTGCATTAATGTGACGATGACATAGCCACCACCAAAAGTAAAAGTACTGAGATAGACCATTGAATAAAATAATTTCCAAAGTTTCTTGACCATCTCTATTTACCTCTTATCTTGTCCAGTCAAAAGAGCTTTTAATAATTTGAGCACATTCCTCTAAATCAAGTTTACAATCTGAAGCAGCTTCAACTAGCACTTCTGCACATTTCTCTCTAGATAAAACATCACTATCTAAACATATATCATAGCTTTCCTTTTCACCCCATAAGTGATGAGAAATGGCATCACGATAAACCTTACGCTTATGATCTTCACGATGAATAAAATTCACTAATTCATCATGTTCTAATCCTTCTAAATCATATGTCTTATCTGCAATAGCACGAGGAATGCGATGTTCCATTGAAGTATTATATAAAAGTACCTTTAAACAATCTACGTGTCCTTCTAACACCTCACCTGCAGCTCTTTCATGAATAATACATGGACCATTCTCTACAGCCTTTAAAATCGCTTTAGATAAAGCCTGATGTACCTTTTTAATTTCATCACTTGCTTTTACTTCTTCTAAAGACATATCCGCAATTCTATCATCAAAATCCTTTAAATACTCTTCAGTTAACCACTTTTCATCAGCTAGTTTTACAAGATCCTTACCTTCATATAACTTCATTCCTAGCTTTTTACCTACAATAACAGAAATCCATCTACCCATACTACAATACTCACTATCCATTACAATATACTTTTTCATACTAACAATCCTCCTCTAATATTTGTCCATTTGTTTCAATAACTTTCTTATACCAATAAAAAGAATCTTTCTTATATCTCTTCATAGAGCCATTTCCTAAATCATCTACATCTACATAAATAAAACCATATCTTTTTTTCATTTCACCAGTAGATGCCGCAATTAAATCAATAGGCCCCCACATTGTATAACCCATAACTGGAATACCATCTAATTCAATCGCTTTAGATAATTCCTTTAAATGCGCTTTTAAATACTCAATACGATATGTATCATGTACTTGATTATCTTCTAATTGATCTATAGCCCCTAAGCCGTTCTCTACAATCATCAAAGGCAGCTGGTAACGATCATATAAATAATTTAATGCATATCTTAACCCTTGAGGATCAATCGTCCATCCCCAATCACTCTTAGGTAAGAATGTATTCTTATAACCTGTATCTAAACCATTCATTCCTTTAAGAATACCTTTAGTCTTTTTACCAGTTACATGAGTACAATAATAACTAAGTGATAAGAAATCTACTTTACCTTCTTTGAGTACTTCTAAATCTCCTTCTTGAATAGGTAAGGTAATATGTAATCTCTCTAGCTCTTTTAACTTATATTGAGGATAATATCCGCGACATTGTACATCACAATAAAACATCATACTATGCATAAAATTCATCGTTCCAATCACATCATCAGGATCAGCACTATATGCATAAGAGAAATGACCACAATACATCATTCCTACTTTATTATCAGGATTAATAGAATGAGCCAGTTTTACAACCTTTGCGCTTGCAATAAATTGATGATATGCTGCAATCATTCTTACTCTCTCATCATCACTATTAATACCAGCTGCAACCCAAGGCTGAGTAGACATACAATTGATCTCATTGAATGTAAGCCAATATTTAATTCTATTATTGTATCTTTCTAATAAGACTAATGCAAAGCGTACATAACAATCTATTACATCTCTATTTTCCCATGAACCATACTTTTGAAGCCCTAAAGGTGTTTCAAAATGAGAAATAGTTACAAGAGGTATAATATGATACTTCTCTAATTCATCTAGTATTGCATCATAGAATTTAAGTCCTTCTTCATTAGGTGTTAATTCATCCCCATTAGGGAAAATACGTGTCCAGTTAATAGACATACGATATACTTTAAATCCCATCTCTGCAAATAATGCGATATCTTCTTTATAATGATGATAAAAATCAATCGCATTATGACTAGGATAGTATTCATTTTCTTCAATATCTTTTGTAATACGTCTTTTCTTTTCATGAGACCCTAATGTCATCACATCTGCTGTGCTTAATCCTTTACCGTTCTCTAAATAAGCACCTTCGATCTGGTTAGCTGCAGTTGCACCACCCCAGAGAAAATCTTTTGGAAACATCTTCATCACCTTTCTTTCTACAACTATGATTATAAATAAAAAAAGAAGTCGCTCAATTAATGAACGGCTTCTTTCAATAGCGTTGCTTAAAGATATATATTTCTAATAATATCCAAGCAACAATGTTGCTTACTTAATGTTAGGATTCTTGGATGTTCTAAATAAATCAAATCCCTGTGAACTAGATCTTCTTCTTTCAACATGCTTAGAATAATCAGTGTTAAAAATACTCACATATAATATATCTAGAATCAACATCGTAGATATATTCATCGCAAAATCACCGAGATTATCTTTCAGTCTTTCTCTTGTAGAAACATTCAAAACATAATCCGCATATTGAGATAACGTATTATCTCCATAAGATGTGATTGCGAGAAGAGGAATATGTCTCTCTTTAAGCTTCTTAACACCTCTTAATTCTGTTTCTATTTCTCCAGAGTAGGAGAGAATAATATATGAACAATTAAGAGGACAATAAGAAGCGCGATAATAGAGTTCATTCATCTTTGTTTCAAGAACCACATTCTTTCCAATCTTCAACATCTTATCTTTAAAAGTCTGTGCTACATCACCTTGTACACCTGCAGAATAAACATAAATAATATCACTTCTATTTATACAATTAATCGCATTCTGCAGATCATCATGACCAATAAGCTTTAATGTATCATCTACAATTTCATGATATAGCTGTCCAATCTTATTCGCAATCACTGTATTTTTATCTTGATCATCAAAAGGATGATTAGGATCAAGATTCTGGAAATGAGATTCTGTATATTCAATTTCTTTTAAATATTCTTCAAGAAAATCAGTATATCCATGAAATCCTAATTTCTGACAAAAACGAGTAATCATAGAAGGGTTGATAAACAATTGAGATGCGATAGAACGACTGCTTTGCTTACGAAGTAAAGTCTTTTTATCTAAGAAATAATCTGCGATTCTCTCTTCTCCACTGGTCATGTTCTTTTTCTCTTTTAAGATATCTTCAATCATTTAATCAACGCCTTTCTTTTACTCAATTGTATTCACTTTCTTTAATATACGTTCTGCATCCTGTCCAGTTGCGATAATAGGCTGGTAGTTATTACGATACTTCACAGAAGAAATCATACATGGAATAATCTTATGTTCCATACTAGTGATCTTCTTATTGGTAAAGTGGAATGTCTGCTGGTAGATCATAGAATCCTTATCACTTGGATTTCTATTACCACCAAAACAGAAATTACTTAAACTATAAACAATAGGGGAATCCTTATATGTTTCAATCCCTTCTAACACATGTGGATGACTTCCTACAACCATATTAGCCCCTGCATCAATAGTTGCATGTGCTAAATCTCTTTGTCCCTGAGTAGGACTATAATTTCTTTCAATACCCCAATGATAATACACAATCACAAAATCAGTCTTCTTCTTTAATTCCTTAATCGCATTCTTCATATCATCAGATACCGCATTAGGAAATGCATAACCAAGGAAACCAAACTTAATACCCTTTACTTCTTTGATATAGCTCTTCTGATAGCCAAAATAGCCTACACCATACTCATCTAGAGTTGCTTTAGTATCATCCATCCCTTTTTGATAACGGTCCATAGAATGGTTATTTGCGACTGTTACAGCCTCAATACTACTATTAGTTAGAATCTTTGCATATTCCTTTTTACCTTTAAAAGGGAATGATTTAATAACATGACTCTCTTCATCAGTCAAAGGACCTTCTAGATTCGCAATAGTTAAATCGTCCTGTTCAAAAACACTCTTGACATTCTTTAAGAAATAATCAGGATTATTTCCCTGTTTCACATATTCCTGATCAAAAGATCCATCGTATGCCTGCCCTGCATAATTACCTAAAGTCATATCACCTACAAAAGACATAGTAATATCAGTGTTAGTAACCTGTGCTGTTTCTTCTGTCTTTTTCTTAGTCTTCTTTGGTGTTTCTTTCTTCTCTTCTTTAGCACATCCAGTACTTAATACAAGAAGTGCACATACAAAACCTTTTAAAAACTTATTCATTTTCATTTCTCCCTTGTACAAATACAAAACAATGATCATTAGATAGCTTTTCATCAAATACAAAATCTAAATCATTAAACCTCTTTAAATCTTCTATATTTTCTATCTTTTCTCTAGCCATATAAGAAATCATTGCACCTCTAGCCATCTTCGCATAGGTTGCCTGCTGCTTAAGTACCCCTTTAATATTTCTTAGAAACTGTATTTCTATACATTGATCATCTTTCTTTAAATAATCAGTAATGCATTTAGAATATTCTTTGGATGCAAGATTAATAATCACATGATCATCAAGTGATTCATAAATCTTGCTACCCCAGAATTTATATAAATTAAGCGATTTAACGCACATTTCTAAACGGTAGGGTACAATTCCATCAGTAGGAGTTAAAACTCCATACATCCCTGATAAAATACGTAAATGTTTGTTTAAATAATCTCTTTCACTATCACTCATAGAAAAAGGATGAAGATACTTAAACGCAATCCCATCATAAGCATGAAGTGCACAAGTAAGAGGCTGATACTGACGCTTTTGTAATTCTTCATAACATTGATCTGTTAATGTTTCATTGGTCTTCCAAAGCTTTCTTAACTCCTCATAGGACATACTCTTAAGTTTCTTTTCTAATATTTGAGATTCTTTAAGAAAACAAGGTGTAGTAGGAGTAATAGATGCATCCTCATCTACTCTCATTTTCTTAGCAGGACTCATAATAATCTTCATGACAAGGCCTCAAGCATCTCTTGAGGATTATCTGCAGTTTTTACCTTTTCCTTAGCTTTAATGATGATTCCTTCTTCATCAATAAGGTAAGTTGTTCTGACAACACCCATACTGACTTTTCCATAATTCTTCTTTTCTTTCCATACATCATAGTCCATAATTGTCTTCTTTTCAGTATCAGAAAGTAAAGTAAAAGGTAATTCATACTTTTCTTTAAACTTTTTATGACTTGCCATAGAATCCTTGCTGATACCAATGACTACAGCATCCTTTTCTAAAAATTCAGGATACAAATCTCTAAACCCACATGCCTGTTTAGAACATCCAGGTGTATTATCTCTAGGATAGAAATAAAGGATCACACGATGACCTCTATATTCCTCTAAAGTATGCATATTGCCTTCTTCATCTGGCAGATTAAAAGAAGGTGCTTTTGTATTAATCTCTAACATAGTTAAACCTCCTTGAATAATCATACCAAAAATACAAATAAAGTGCCACTATACAATAAAAAACCAATGTAAGCATTAACATTTTATAAACATGTTGACACATTGAAATACAGGTTTTATAATCCATTTGTCATTAAACACAATTAACAATTAAATAGGGGGACAATTATGACATTTTCATTAACTACTCGTCTAATTGCTGAGTTCCTTGGTACTGCAATCATGGTTATGATTGGTAACGGCTCAGTAGCAAACGTGGAATTAAAGGGAACAAAGGGAAGCCACAGTGGATGGATCGTCATTGCAATCGGTTATGGTATGGCCGTTATGATTCCAGCTCTTATGATTGGTAAAATCTCTGGTAACCATATCAACCCAGCATTCACTATTGGTCTTGCTGTTGCAGGTGATGTACCATTTGCTGAAGTAGTACCTTACATCTTAGTACAGTTCGCTGGTGCAATCGTAGGTCAGTTCATTCTTTATCTTTGCTTCAAGCCTCATTATGATGCAACAGAAAACGCTGATGCAATCTTCGGTACATTCTCAACTACTGATGCAACAAACAATAAGTTAAATGGTTTCATTAACGAATTCGTTGGATCATTCATCTTATTCTTCTGTGCATTAGCTATTACAGGTTCACCAATCTTCGACAAGGGTAATCAGGGTGCTGGTTTCATCGGTGTTGGTTTATTAGTTATGGCATTAGTTGCTTCATTTGGTGGTCCTACAGGTCCAGCTTTAAATCCAGCTCGTGACTTAGGTCCAAGAATCTTGCATGCAATCTTACCAATCAAGAACAAGGGAACTTCTCATTGGGATTATGCATGGGTACCAGTACTTGCTCCAATTGCTGCAAGTATCTGTGCTTGTCTATTATATTTCAACATTTTCTAAGAAGCTATCAATCGATAGCTTTTTTTCTTTGTCTAAAAGAGAAGGGGAGTAACAAAAAAAGGTAAGCATCGAAAGTTTGGCGACCGAAATGCTTATCCTGTCCAATAAGAACAACAAAATTATTACATAACTTGTATTTAAAATAAAACACAAAAAAACTCAGGAACAAGTCCTGAGTAATATTTATTAATGGCGCAGGTTGAGGGATTCGAACCCCCGCAGGACGTTAATCCTCTGTCGGTTTTCAAGACCGATCCCTTCAGCCGGACTTGGGTAAACCTGCATCATTCTAATGGTGGTTCCGGCCGGAATCGAACCAGCGACACGAGGATTTTCAGTCCTCTGCTCTACCGACTGAGCTACGGAACCAAAATGGCGGTCTGGACGGGGCTCGAACCCGCGACCTCCGCCGTGACAGGGCGGCATTCTAAACCAACTGAACTACCAGACCAATAAAAATGGTGGAGCCTAGGAGGATCGAACTCCTGACCTCCTGCGTGCAAAGCAGGCGCTCTCCCAGCTGAGCTAAGGCCCCAATAAATGGTCGGGAAGACAGGATTTGAACCTGCGACCCCCTGGTCCCAAACCAGGTGCACTACCAAGCTGTGCTACTTCCCGTTTATATAAATGGTGCCCTGGGCCGGAATCGAACCGGCACGGAGTTTGAAGTCCGCAGGATTTTAAGTCCTGTGCGTCTACCAGTTTCGCCACCAGGGCACACGTATGGAGGTTCCAACCGGACTTGAACCGATGGTCGAAGAGTTGCAGTCTTCTGCCTTACCAACTTGGCTATGGAACCATTGCTTCATGGCGCTCGTATAATATACTATGGATTTTAGATAATTGCAAGGGTTTTTAAGAAAAAAGTTTAAAAAAATGTATAAACTATTCTTTGTTTACTCTATGAGAAAACCTGATAATCGGTTTTGTGATGGAATAATCAATATAATTTACGTTTCTCTTACAATCACATAATTCTACTATATTTTACATACATAATAGAAAAAAAGAGGTGAAATGATTATGTATAAGGAAATAATTTTATCAGTTATCAAAACTTCTTTACCACTTATGTTTGTATTAATTGTCTTACAATATATTTTTAGGAAACAATCTACATGTATATTAATAGAGTTTAGTATCGCTTATTCATGTGTAAGAATATTACCTCTTATAAGTTCTATGCAGACTTTAGGTATTAAAGGGATTCTAACACTCATAGTATGTTTCTTGTTTTTGAATACGAGTACGATACTCATGTATCGTATTCATAGCCTCAACCTATAACAAACCTACATTTATACGTATTTCTACTTGCGGAATATCTCTGATACAATGAACTCACGCAAAAAGGAGACAATTAAAATGAATAGATATGATTACGTAGGTAGCTTCTTAAGACCTGAAAGACTTAAGAAAGCAAGAAGAGATTTTGAGAATAATACAATTAATGCAGAAGAACTAAAAAAGGTAGAAGATGAATGTATTACTGAGCTTATTACTACAATTAAAGAATTAGGCTATCATACAATTACAGATGGTGAATTTAGACGTTCTACATGGCACTTAGACTTCATGTGGGGCTTTAATGGTGTAGAACATAAAAAGACTATAGAAGGTAATGCAACTTTTGATGGTGAAGCAGCAATGATTGATGATACTTATGTCACAGGAAAGATCAGCTGTGATCATCATCCATTTGTAGATCATTTTAAATTTGTAAAACAGTTTGAAGATGAAAACACAGTGGCTAAACAGACTATCCCTTCACCAGGACAGTTCTATGCTTACTTTACAGGAGCACAGCTGCTAAGAAATACTTTAAGTATTTATGAGAGTGAAGAGGCTTTTGCGAAAGATGTTGTGAAAGCTTATGTTGAGTTTGTTCATGAAATTTATGATGCAGGATGTCGTGTATTACAGTTTGATGACTGTGTATGGGGTGGTATGGTCAATCCACAGCTTGCATGTGGTCTAACAGGACGTAAAGGGAGTGCATTAGAAGACTATAAGAAAAGACTTCTTGCATTAAATAATAAAGTAGTTGCACAAAGTCCAAAAGATTTGGAAATCAATACCCATGTATGTCGTGGTAATTATCATTCTACTTTCTTTAGTTCAGGTGCTTATGATGGTGTCGCTGATCTTTTATTTGGTGAAGAGAATGTGAATGCATATTACTTAGAATATGATGATGAAAGATCAGGAGGTTTCAAGCCTCTTGCAAAAGTATCTGGAGACAAGAAGGTTGTCTTAGGATTAATCACTACTAAACGTCCACAATTAGAAGATAAAGAAAAAGTAATTCAAAGAATTAAGGAAGCAAGCAAGTATATTCCTCTTGAACGCTTATCTTTAAGTCCACAGTGTGGTTTTGCATCATGTGAGATTGGTAATAAGCTTACAGAAGAAGAACAGTGGGCTAAATTAAAACTTGTAAAAGAAATCGCAGAGGAAGTCTGGGGTTAATAAGCATCCTCTAGGTATGCCTAGAGGATGCTTTTGTCTCTTGTGGTATATTAATTGATACAATATAATTTATGTATAAGAGGTGAGGCAATATGATAGGGACTATAATCAGATATATTATTCTTGTTATTGTATTAGGTGTTATTGGTGAAGTGATATCTCATTTATCTAGTAAAAGTAAAACAATGGATAAGAATGTAAGTACTACACACTACAAAGTTAAAGCACCAGCAGCATTGAAGTATGCCTGCATGGCGCAGTTCATCTTAGGAATGATTATGTTTATAATATTTAGCTTTTTTTATGTACAAGGTAATGAAACAGTAGAAATGGGACATCTCTATGTTTCTTCTATCTTTGGGGCTATAGGTTTATATGGAGTCATCTGGGCATCTATATGGGGTGTATCAGTACATGAGTCTCAATTAGAGATACATAGAATATTTCATGTTAAGAAGGTATTATCTATTACTGATATTGGACAAGTAATCATTGATAAGAAGGATGCAATGATCTTGTATGATAAGAATGGAAAGAAGCTTATTAAGATAGATGCATTGTCGGATAATTATGATCATTTACTGAATCTATTAAAGTCACAAAATATAAAAATATCAAATAAACACCTTAAATAAGGCACTGTCAAAGACCTACTCAACGCATCTAAGAATCATTTCTACTATAATAGAAATATAGAGGGAGGTATTCTTATGTGGGATGATGTTGCAGGTAAAGCTTCACATGATAATAGAGATAAGTATGTTGTATTGCAGGTGGTACTCACTGAAAAGTTTCTAGGTACAGGATCTGGTACAAAGAGTTTGACGAATCTACAGGCTGAAATCAATAAGCAGGCTGAAAAAGGATATAAGTTACATACTATTTCTACTTCATCATCTGGGTCAAAAGGATTCCTTGGAGGAGATAAGATTCAGGCTACAATGGTATTTGAAAGAATAGACTAAAAAATGAGCTGTAACGCATATGTTACAGCTCGCTTTTTAATTGATTTTAATGATAATCTGTTTAAATCTAGAAAGTCGATGTTTATAATCGTTTGTTGCTTCAATGATAATATGTAGAATATCACCTGATTCAACATCTTCAGGTATATCAATCTTGATAGAATCATCTAAACTAACAGAAACATTTCCTTTATAACTAGAAGCTTCTTTATAATACTTTGCTTTATAGAGCACATGTTCTTCTTTGTTGAGATGAAGCTCTACAGTTGTACCTTTATCAGCTTTTATGTCAAGAGATTCCTGAATAGATAGTACAGGTGCCTCTTCTTTCTCATCAGTGATGCACCAAGAAGCTCTTGCGGCAAGATCTCTTTGAATAGAAGAAACATAATACCACATAGATTCTGTGTACTTATCAATATAGAGGTCTTCTACAGGATTCCAGTAATTTAAAGTAACACCCTTAGAATTCTTCTTAGTATCATCTTTTATATATCTTCCAGATAATCCACCATATGAGAAATCTTCAAGACATCTTAAACCCCAAGGCAGTAGACAGAAGAAAGTAGGGGAATCACCTTCAGATAAGAAATCATAGGGCATATGTGTACCCATACCATATTTCTTTCCCCACCAGTCAACAAGAAGGTTCTTGTTTGACCCAAATTGAGATCTATCTTCTTCACCTTCATAATACTTACCATCAGCCCAGGAAGCATATCCACTCATTAAAGCACCCTTATTAAGAATATATTTTTTCATAAAGTCAGCTCTAAGAGTTTCTTTACTGTCTCCTTCAGGCATATTATTCCATCCGTATCCATAGCTATTCATCATCACACATTTCACAAACTGAATATTTGGATAAACTTCTGAAATATAGTTCTGATATGTATCATCCTGTTCACCACAGGCAGTTATAATAACTTTCTTTTCTGTTTTTTCTTTGATTAATAACCAATTCTCATCATCTTTATAATCCTGCTCAATATCATAAAGAGCACGGGCAATTGTATTAGTACCACCCCAAACCTGAATATAAAGAGGTCTAGGATCTTTATCTAATATTCTTTCTTTGATTAACTCTGAGCCTGGTGTAGAAGCATCCATTTCACCAGGATATCCAATATTACCAATTTTAATAAGACTTCTTAAATAATCAGGAGAAGGATAATTTGAATCATGTGTTACAAGATGCTTATAATCAACAACGTAATCATCCATTACTTCCTGCATCCACTTTGTGCCAGTCCAGCGATGAGGCTGATTATAATCAGCCTTATCTACTGGTCCAATCTTTCCAGGCTGTCCTTTCCAATGAAAGATGGATGATGTCTGTACAATACCCTGTATTTCTATCTCATTGGCATAAAGAAGAATATGTCTTAAAGAGTTCTGATCATCTACTTCAGCATCCTGGGTGATGATTGTTCTAATAGGGTCTAACATAGTTATTTACCTACTTTTACTTCAATGATTTCTTCTTTTGAAGTCTTAGAACCATAAGATACAGGAATGATTTCTTTATATTCTGCCGTATTAGTAATGATGACAGGAGTCACATTATCATAATCTGCTTTTTCGATAGCTTCTAGATCAGCTTCAACAAGCAGATCACCTTTATTTACTTTCTGTCCTTCTTTAACTAATACATTAAATCCTTCACCGTTCATATTTACAGTATCCATACCAACATGAATAAGTACTTCAGCACCGTTATTAGACTTTAATCCAATCGCATGTCCAGTCTTGGCAGCCATAATGACTTCACTATTAATAGGAGAATAGATATGACCATCAGTTAATTTAAAGGCAACACCTTCACCCATTGCTTTTGAAGAGAAGATAGGATCATTGACATTTTCTAAGGCAATCATTTCACCAGTGGCAGGAGAACTGATTGTTTCATCTTTTAAAGAAGTTTCTTCTTTTGTTTCAGCTTTATTTTGTGGAAGCATAGAATCATTAAAACCGAATAAATAAGTACAAATAGCTGAACCAAAATAAGCAATCGCACAGGCAATCACAAAACCTACAAAACCAGGACCAATATAACCAGGAAGACTTAAAATAGATGTACCAAGTAAAGTAGGACAGCTTGTACCAGCAGCTGCTACAATCATACCTGCAATACATGAGAATACTGCACCAATCGCAAATGGTCTCTTATAAGGTAATGTAACACCATAAATAGCTGGTTCTGTAATACCTGCAAGTACTGCAGAGAAAGCAGCAGAACCTGATAATTCTTTTAGTTTCTTATCTTTAGTTTTTAAGAATACACCTAGTGCTGCACCAGCCTGTGCCATGTTGTTAGGTCCAGTAATAACGAATAATGTATCTCTACCATAAGTTGCGATATTATTCATAACGATAGGTACAAAGCCCCAATGAAGTCCAAAGATAACGGCTGCAGGCCAGATTAATCCGACAAAACCACCTGCGATAATAGGGTTGAATCCCATAATAGCTGTATAACCTGATGCAAGTAGTTTACCAAACTTGTCCATAACTGGACCAATGACTAAGAATGTAGCAGGTACCATAATAGATAGTTCTAATAATGGTGTTAAGAATAACTTGCACACTTCAGGAATAATCTTTTTCAATAACTTTTCTAATTTGCTTTGAACATATACAGAAATAATGATTGGCATGACAGAAGAAGTATAGCTTACAAGGGTTACTGGGATAGTAAGGAATGTCAATTTCGTACTTTCTGAGTATGCACTGATCATAGTTGGATAAAGAAGTGACATCGCAATAGACATTGCAATAAATGGATTACATTTGAATTTCTTTGCAGCAGTATATGCTAAGACAATTGGCATGAAATTAAATACACTATCTGCGGCTGCATAAAGAATCTTATATGTTCCCATATCTGCAGTGAGTATATTGAATGTTGTACATAGAATAAGTAATGCCTTCAACATACCGGCACCACACATAACACCAAGTATTGGTGAGAAGATACCAGAAATTGTTTCTAGTAGTGTATTAAGAAGGTTTTTGTTTTCAGTCTCTTCCATTTCTGCAGTGTTACCTGCATTAATATTTGTACAGCTAAGTACTGCATCATAGACTAAATCTACCTTATTTCCAATAACAACCTGAACCTGTCCTCCTGCTTTCATAACAGTAATAACACCTTCAGTCTGGTTTAAAACATCCATGTTGACCTTACTTTCATCAACAAGCTTAAATCTTAATCGTGTTGCACAATGTACAAGTGAAATCACATTATTTTCTCCACCGACATTTTCTACAATCTTTTTAGCTAAAGAAGTATAATCTTTTGCCATTTGTATTTTCCTCCAAAATTGATATTTGTTAAGTTAACTTACATGCTTATCATAATCTTTCGTGAAAGCGATTAAAATATCATAAACACACTTGCAGACTGTCAAAATCCGATGTTATAGTTAAAAAGGTGATAAAAATGAAAATAGAAGAATTAAGAAGCAGAATTACTCCACTAACAAAAAAAGAACAATATTATAAAAGCCACCCAAATCATTCAGGTGACTACATTGAAAAACTTTTTAAGAAAGATGATGAAAAACTGATACAGATGAAAATTGATAGGTACACTGCCACTAAGGAAAAACATGCTGTATTTTATGATGGGCAGACAATTACAGATGAAGTCCTGAACTTTCCTATTTACTGTTCAAAACAAACAAGATACTCATTTGTGCCACTACATATAAGAAGCTATGTAGAAATGAAATATGTCTATTCTGGTCATTGTTATGCGATAGTTAATGATAAGGAGGTTATACTTCACGCAGGAGATATGATCCTTTTAGATGTCAATTCAAAGCATACAGTGTTAATGCCTACAGAAAATGATATTATCTTTAATTTTCAAATGGATCGTTCTTATTTTACCAATTCATTTATCAGTAAGTTTTCATCAGTAAACCCCATAGTCACTTTTCTTACTAATATCATTGATCAAAAAGCACAGCATAATGATTATATTATTTTTAATAATAGAGAAGATGATCATGATTATATCACAAATCTTGTAGAAATGATTTTATGTGAATACCTTGATCCTTCACTATTTGTTTCTTATATTCTAGATTCTTATTTTTCTCTTTTGTTTATTAAGATGGCACAGAGATATCAGATGAACATGGAACAGCAGTTCAAGGATAATAATAAGAACTACATGACAGAAATCATTCAATACATAGAACAACATTATCAAAACTGTACGCTTATAGAAACAGCAGAGAAGTTTGGCTATAATCCAGATTATCTCTCTCGTGCTATTCAAAAAGCGACAGGATATACCTTTAAGAAACTTGTAAACTATTATCGTATGGAGGCAGTAGGAAAAGAAATCATTAATACTAATAAACCTATCTACCTTATTGCACAGGAGAATGGCTTTTCTAATTTGAACTATTTCTATAAGAAGTTTAATGCTTATTTTGGAGGATTTCCTGCAGATTATAGAAAACAATTCCAGGCAAAATAAAAGAGGCGGATGCCTCTTATAATTTTGCTGCTTTCTGGAAGAAGTAGAATCCAATCACAAACATCACTGAAATCATTGCTACACCATAGTTCATATGTCCTGTAAGCTGTGAAATGAGCCCTACAAGAGTTGTACCCATGAAGGATGCACCTTTACCACAGATATCAAATAAACCAAAGTATTCGCCTGATTTCTTAGGTGGAATAATCTTCGCAAAATAAGAACGAGATAATGCCTGAATAGCCCCTTGGAACATACCTACAAAAATAGCTAAGATCCAAAATTCCCATTGCTTATCTAACTGAATCGCAAATAAGGCGATACCAGTATAGGCAATAATACAAACCTTAATAAGCTTGTCTGTTGGATATTTCTTAGATAGGCGACCAAAGATCAATGCGAATGGGAAAGCAACAATCTGAGTGACTAATAAGGCAATGAGTAAACCATTTGTATTAAGTCCTAGGGCACTGCCATAGGCAGTGGCCATTTCAATGATTGTATAAACACCATCGATATAGAAGAAGAAGGAAATCAAATAGAAGAAGACTTTCTTGTCTTCGTTGAGAGTAGAAATAGTATGTCCTAAACGTTTAAAACTATCACGAATAGGATGCTCCTGTTTTTCTACATAATGCACCTGCTTATAGTTCTTTAAGAGTGGTACTGTCATACCTAACCACCATAAAGCATTAATTAAGAAGGCAATAGTCATTGCCATCTGGAATGGAATACCCATCTTTTCATAGAATAAGACAAAGATCAAGCTGACCACAAAAGGTATACAACTTCCAATATAACCCCATGCATACCCTTGAGATGAAACATAGTCCATACGCTTGTCATCTGTAATATCTAGAAGCATAGAATCATAGAAAATCAGACTTGCATTATAACCAATCTTCGCAATAACGAATACCCCTAAGAATATAATCCAAGACTTAGGCACTGATAAGAAGGCTAAGCCCATTACACCTATAATCATACTAATCGTGAATATTGGTTTCTTATACCCTTTTGTATCGACAATAGAACCAAGAACTGGTCCAATAATAGCGACAATAAGAGTTGTAAGAGAAGAGGCATATCCCCAATAAGCCAGATAATTGACTTCACTGATCTTCGCGAGAGATGCAAGATAGTTGAAGTAGATTGGGATAATAGTAGATACAAGTAAGATAAAGGCACTATTACCTACATCATACAAGATCCAGTATTTTTCTAGTTTAGTTAGTTTATTCATAATTTCTATTAAACCTTTCATTTAAGTAATCATCATCAAGATGTTTGACATACTCATTAATAAGCGATATAGCTAATGGAACTGCTTCATCCTTCATTTCTATGAGATGATTGATATCTTTAGCGGCATGTTCATCTTTCTCATAGCTGATGAGTAATCCTTTATATTCCTCATACATACCACCTAACTTCATCACACTTAAGACAAAGTTTCTTTTTATTTGAGTTGGGGCAACAAGCCACTTTAAGATAAATAATAAATCATGTAGGGCTTTATCTACTTCTTCAGCCTTTAAATCAAAGAAAGGGGCAATTACCTGTGCATTTGTATAATCTGGATGAATATGTGTTGTTAAGCTAGTAGTCAAAGGATCTTTTCCAACTCTTACAAGTAATTCTCTATCTAATTCTGATTCTAGTAAGCTATGAGTCATAGATAATGTATTCTCTAATACACCAATTTCAGGATGTAAAGAACTATCTAATGTAAAGTGAGTAATAAATCCAATAGTATAAGCCAGTGATGCATCTGTGGCATCCTGTCTAATGAGTTCTTTTGCATGTTTAAAGAAAGAGTTGGCAGGAAGCTGATGCATTCCAAACCCTAATGACTTTACAGGATTCTTTTTATAGACATCATAATAAAAAAGAATATCTGGACCATGAATTCCTATATGATATAAATCGATGTAGGGCATGATCCTCTTCTTGATGCTTTCATCTAGTTGATCTAAAACCTGTTCACCAAAAACATAATGTGTATAACCTGCTGGCATAAAAAAACCTCCTGAAACTTATTATAAGCAAGCAATTCTTAACATAAATCAATATTAGATTACTTTTGTGTTAAGATTATGTATCTTTATTATACAATAAACACTTAATTTTAGTGAATATTTCAATCATTTCAAAAAAATAAACGCTCTTTTTAAGTAAATTGTTGTTTTAGGTTATCTTATTCAGCAAAAATACCAT
>OIXW01000020.1_pt1 | contig 42943 bp, 47 predicted proteins | sample 1587951 | NCBI WGS metagenome assembly OIXW01 (sample SAMN03283239) | human gut metagenome | biome: human-associated habitat; material: feces | host: Homo sapiens | place: Peru | collected 2012
AAATAAAAAAGACATCAACTTTTTGGATGGTTAAATCCTTAAGTTGATGCCATTGGACTAGGGGCAACCCTAGTCCTAATTTCTTTGTTTTAAGTTGTAGATGAGAATAAATGCACAGATAAAATCACCAATGATTGACACAATAAATGGATAGAATGCATAAATATCCTTTATTGTTGGTAAGAAAGATAAGACAAAGATATTCTGTGAGTAACATAAGAACTTAATACCTATTACCATAAAGGCAATCATATAAGTAAACCATAAACAATAATGTGTATAGATACCTCCTGGTACAACGTGCTTAAGTCTTTCATATTCATTCTCTGTTCCTCTATTATGAGATAACTTGATATACATATTCTTATATATCTTGAGATTCATACGTGAGAACATAATGATTGGAATATAAAGTAATGTCCAGAAACCAATAGTCCCTAAGTAAGGACATAACAAACTACTCACAATAGAAGCACCCATACATATATAGAAGGAACGTGGCATAGTGAATGTCATCCCTTCTGGATCAAAGTAATCATACAATTCTCTTCCACCATAACGGTGTAACCATTTATTTCTTTCATCATAAACAGTCTTAATAGATAAGACATTGACCATTAAACCAATCATATAGAGTACTGTATTCATTAATTCCCCTCTTTTATTAATAAGAGTGACAGTACTGTCTCCATCTAATTGATATAAGAAAAGCATGATGACTGAAGTCACAACGACTAACATCACAGATAGAATAAAATATGCATTATAAAGCGTATCTTTTTCTGAATCTTCAGCCTTTTTAATACGATATTCCATCAAGCCATAAAGACCTGTTTCTATTAATACTACAAGACTTCCTAAACCTATAGGAGGATTAATTAGGAAAATAAACCAGCTTATTAGCGATAAAATAATAGCGTTCATATTAATCTCCTTTCCCACCTATCATACACTAAAAAAAACATCCGGAAAAGACCGGATGTTCATTTATTATTCAACGTCGAAGTCGTCTGATAAGTCTTCACCATTAGTAGCGATGACTTTCTTATACCAGTAGAATGAATCTTTCTTATAACGATCAAGAGTTCCTACTTCTTCATCTGTAGTATCTACATAGATGAAACCATATCTCTTTCTGATACCTTCATGAGTTGATACTAAGTCGATTGCTGACCAAGGGCAGTAACCCATCATTTCGATGTTTTCTGTTACAGCCTTCTGTAACTGTTCGATATGTGCTCTTAAGTATGCAATTCTGTAGTTATCATGAACACGACCATCTTCTAATGTATCGTAAGCACCTAAACCATTTTCAGTAACGATCATTGGTAAATGATAACGAGAATACATTTCTCTCATAGTTGCTAAGAAACCATCAGGGTCGATTTCCCAACCGAATTCAGTCTTCTTAAGGTTTGGATTTGCATATCCCTTATAGTAACCTGTTTCACCACGAGCTGACTGCTGGTCTGCACCTGGATCTAATTCATCATCAGCACTTGAATGCTGAACAGTTGCAGTTGAATAGTAGTTGAAACCGATGAAGTCTGGATGTGCATTCTTCATTGCTTCTTCATCGCCTTCAGCAAATGTAGGTGTTGCATCATTTTCTTCTAAGTAAGTCCATACTAGATTATTGTATCTTCCATAAACAGCCATATCTAAATATAACCAGTTTCTGATTGCGTTGAATTCCTGAGCTGCTAAGTTATCTTCTGGCTTACAAGATGCTGGATATACATAAGAGATGTTTGGAGCTGGACCAATCTTAGCATTTGGAAGCATTTCATGACATAAAACCATAGCTTTAGCCTGAGCCACTAACATATGGTGGTTCTGCTGATATACTTCTTTTAATACATTTGTAGTTCCTTCAGGAATTCTTAATGTACCAATAATTGGACCAACTAAAGTAAGCATGTTCTGTTCGTTGATAGTTAACCAATATTTAACTCTATCACCGAAGTTTTCAAACATAACCTTAGCAAAGTTTACGAACCAGTCTACTGATTCAGGGTTAGACCAAGAACCTCTCTTGTCTAATGCATCAGGCATATCAAAGTGGAACATAGTGACTAATGGTTCAATATTATATTCTAAACATGTATTGATCACATCATTGTAATGATCGATACCTGCCTGGTTGATTTCACCAGTTCCATTAGGAAGTAATCTAGTCCAAGCGATAGAGAAACGGTATGTCTTGAATCCCATTTCAGCCATTAACTTGATATCTTCTTTATAACGATGATAGTGATCTGCACATACATCTAAAGATGAAGTTCCTGCTGGTAATTCTTTAACATCCTGACAAGATGGTCCTTTACCATCTGATAAATTAGCACCTTCTACCTGGTAAGCTGAAGTAGAAGCACCCCATAAGAAATCTTTTGGAAAAGCTTTTAATTTGTTGTCTAACATTTTATCTGTCTCCTTTTCTTTTTCTGACACCATTATAACCAAAGATTTCTAAAAATAGGATTCTTTTCAATTCTAGAAAAAAAGAGAAAATGTTTTCACATTTTCTCGCATATCTTGCACTTCTTTTGTAAAAAGTATTTTATATTTTCTTTTCCATGAGATATCTTAAGAGTCTTTCTCCACGTCTTTCATTGATCTGTTCTTCAATAACAGTATAACCCTTAGATTCAAAGAATGGTTTAGATGTAATAGATGAAGTCACATTGATTGCATGACAATCATGTTTCTTTGCATAGGCTTCTAAATCTTCTACAAGCTTTGATGCAATTCCTTTTCTTAAATAGTCAGGATGAACATATAAACGATCTAAATAACCTGTTTTACCAATATTACCAAACGCAATCAACTTATCATCTTCTTCTACTACGATAGTATGATTCTTTTCTAAAGACTTCTCCCAATGATATTCATTGGCTTCTTTTGGCGCAATGGCTTCTAACTGATCCTCTGTATAATCATTCTTATTGACTTCATGAACAGTGACATAAAATAAATCCATAACTGCATGAAGATCTGTGTCCTTGTATTCTCTAAATTCCATTTATATCACCTCTTATTCTATACATTATACCATCAATCAAAGGTAAAAAAAACGGTCATTTAAGACCGTTTCTGTTTCTATTAAACACCGAATAATAAATCGATATAGTTTGGAATTGGATACTGCTGGGCACTTACTTTAGTTTCTAAGCTATCAGCAGTTGCACGTAATGCATCCATAGCAGGGATAACTAAATCTCTCCATGCAGTTGCAGTATCTAATGTGGAAGTAGTAGTTGCATCAGCTTTATTGATAGCATCTTCTAATGCAATCATCTGTTCACGCATAGTTGAAAGTAAAGTAGTTAATACCTTTAAATCTTCAACCATGAATGTATTGTCTACACCAGCTTTAGCTACTTCTTTTGCATCATTAGCTAAAGTACCACATGCTTTGACATATGCTGGATATAATTCAGTCTTAGCCATTGATAAAGCTGTTAAAGCTTCAACACGAATTGTCTTAGCATAATTGTCTAACTGGATGTCATAACGTGAATCAATTTCAGCTTCAGTTAATACACCATGTTTTACAAACATTTCACGGATTTCAGGCTTCAATAAGCATGAACATGCATCTACTGAGTTTGCATGGTTAGGTAATCCACGTCTTGCAGCTTCTTCTTTCCATTCATCTGAATAACCATCACCATTGAAGATGATTCTTTCATGATCTTTGAAGAATTCTCTGATGATATCATCTAATGATTCACCAGCATCTAACTTAGCAGCCATCTGATCATATTCTTCAGCCATGATTGCATTTAACATAGTGTTAACTGCTGCAACTGACTGAGATGAACCAACCATACGGAATTCAAATTTATTACCTGTGAAAGCAAAAGGAGATGTTCTGTTTCTGTCTGTTGAGTCTTTAGAGAAATCAGGGATAACTGATACACCAGTAGTGAATCTTTCACCTGTAGTTGCATTTAATTCTTCACCATCAATGATTGCTTTAATTACTTTATTTAAATCATCACCAACGAATGCTGAAACGATTGCAGGTGGAGCTTCGTTTGCACCAAGTCTGTGGTCATTACCAGCACATGCAGCAGATAATCTTAATAATTCAGCATATTCATCAACACCCTTGATAGCACAAGCAAGAGTAGCTAAGAAAGGCTTATTGTTGATTGGATCAGGTCCAGGACTAAATAAGTTAATACCAGTATTAGTTAACAATGACCAGTTGTTATGTTTACCAGAACCGTTAACACCTTCAAATGGTTTTTCATGTAATAAGCATCTTAAGCCATGTTTCTTAGCAATATCCTGAGATAACTGCATTACTAATGCGTTGTTATCAGCTGTTACGTTAGCTACTGTATATACACAAGCTACTTCATGCTGTGCAGGAGCAACTTCGTTATGCTTAGTCTTTGAAGGGATACCATATTTCCATAATTCAGTATCAAGATCCTTCATGAAGGCACCTACTTTACGTTTAATAGAACCAAAGTAGTGATCTTCTAATTCCTGACCCTTAGGAGCAGGAGCACCATATAGAGTACGACCAGTTAACTTTAAGTCAACTCTCTTCTGCCAGTATTCATCTAATACTAAGAAATATTCCTGTTCAGCACCAACTGAAGCAGTGACTTTATTTACATCTTCTAAACCAATCTTATTTAATAAGTTAGAAGCAGATGCACTTAATGCATCACACGCACGTAATAATGGAGTCTTTTTATCAAGTGCTTCACCAGTATAAGAACAGAATAATGTAGGGATATATAAGCTACCATCTTTTACAAAGGCTGGAGAAGTACAATCCCATGCAGTATAACCACGTGCTTCGAAAGTAGCACGGATACCACCAGATGGGAAAGAAGAGGCATCAGGTTCACCTTTTCTTAATGTCTTACCACTAAATTCAAGAACTGCTCCACCATTTCCATCTGGTTCTAAGAAAGCATCATGCTTTTCTGCAGTTAAACCAGTCATTGGCATAAACCAGTGAGTGAAATGTGTAGCACCATTTTCAACAGCCCAGATCTTCATTGCATTTGCGATTACTGTCGCAACTTCTTTTGAAAGAGGTTCTCCCTTATCTAGAGCTTCATGGAAAGCTTTATAAATAGATTTAGGAATGCGTTCCTTCATAGTTTCGTCGTTGAACGTATAACGACCATATTCATCTAAAAGTTTGTTCATTTCCATACGATTACATCTCCTTTTTATGGGTATGATTGTAGCAATAAAAAATATTTACGTCAATACTTTTTTATCACTATGCAATAATTTTTATCATCCACTCCTTATTGCACCCACATAGTAACACAAAATGTAGGCTTTTAACTACTCTAATTCAAATATTTTCACTTTTTAAAAAATATTGGGCAACTTGTTATTTAAATCCGAAAAGTTTATAATTGATGCGAGGTGAAAAATATGTTTGGAAAACAGAAAACATTGATCATAGATCATAATAGTGAACGTAATGATCGTATTAAGAATTATCTTGATCAGGATCATTTTATGTGTAATCAAGCAAAAACTTTAGATGAATATAATGATCTTTATTTTGATAATACTTATGACTGTATTATTCTTGAAGATGTATTCCCAGGTATTAATACAACTCAGTTTTTAGTAAAAAACAGACGTAAATCCCAGGCTATTACTATAGTCATGAGTGATATGTTGAATGAAGCTTATTTGGAAGATTTATTAGACGCAGGTGCTGATGATTATATTGTTGCACCATTCTCACTCACTGCTTTATTAAGAAAGATACAAGATGTTTATAAGATGGGTGTATTAAGACCTAGAAAGATTTATCGTTTTAAAGATATTATTCTAGATGATACTGCCAAGACTGTATCATTAAATGATCATGCAGTGACACTTACTAAAAATGAATTCAAGCTATTGAAAATGTTGATGTCTCATCCTTATCAGCCATATACTTCTACTAAAATATTTGAAGGCATCTGGGGTGATAGTGTTTATGCAGATGATCAATCAGTCATGAACTTAGTCAGTTCACTTATAATAAAGCTCAATAACACTGGTGCCCATGAAGAATATATAAGAAGATTCGGTGCAAACTCTTATAAAATGGCAATATAGAAAAAAAGAATGCATATCGCATTCTTTTCTTTTAGCTTCTCTTATTGATTTTTCTACGTCTTCTGTTTTCGCGTCTTTCTTTCTTTTCAATCTTACGATGCTGGTCAGTATAGTCCGCTACTGTACAGTGGATACGTTTATTAGATTCACAAATTGCATCTACAAATTCATATCTGTCTTTTGGGAATGTACTATATCTCTTCTTTAAATCTGTATAAAGTTCAATAGCATGAGGTCTAGTGACTAAGTCTGCCATTCTTGATACTGGATCACAAATAACTTCGCATGTCATTAAATCCACTTCTTTCTGAGGTAATAATCTTCTCTTGAAGATTAAAGATTTGCCATCAACGATATATTTATAAGGACGACATCCTAAGAAATAAAGATACATTGCAGCTAAGAAAACTGTCACAATAATAAATGACTGCTGATCCAATGATTTTAATACAAACATGACGATATCATAAACCCAAACAAGAGTTAAAGCACCTAGCCAAATACCAACAGCTAGATTTGGTTTTACCTTGAATTCTTTCATAAAAAAAGGCCTCACTTTCTTTCCTATTATACAATATTTAGCCCATTATTACAATAAAAAAAGAAGAGAGGCAATACTCTCTTCTCGATGTCGAAATTATTATAATAAATTTTAATTAAATTATTCAGCAGCCTGTTTTGCCTGGAATTTTTCGTAAGCAATTAAGAATGGAATATAAACAACTACTGAAACAGCAACAACGATTAACTGTGCTACAGCACCCATTGGTTTACCACCTGTAGCTACGAAACCGAATAATACTGGTGGCATTGTCCAAGGTACTTCAAGTACGATTGGTGGACAGAAACCACTAGAAACTAAGACGTAACCAATAATAACAGTTACAACTGGAGCTAAGATAAATGGAATGTCTAGGATTGGGTTCAATACTAGAGGGATACCAAATGTCATAGTTTCATTGATATTGAATAAACCTGGAACGATTGAGATACCAGCGATTGTTCTGTTATCTTCACGTTTAGAGAAGATAAGAATTGCGATTACTAAACCGATTGTAACACCAGAACCACCGAATTCTGCGAACATCTGGATCATAGTTAAGTTCATAACATATGGAATTTTATGTTGAGCAGTATAAGCAGCAGTGTTAGCGTATAATAATGGTCTGAAGATTGGTTCCTTAACAGCAGCAACCATGTTGTTACCATGGATACCTACGCACCAGAATAACATGATGATTACATACATGATACATACTGCAAAAAGGTTGTTACCAATGATGTTCTGTAATGGTTTCTGAATTACGTTATAGATTAACGCATTTAATTCAGCACCAGTAGCTAACTGACATACTAATCCGATTGCACCTACAACGATTGCAGTTAAGCAAGTTGGGATTAATACTTCGAATGCACGAGCAACTCCAGGTGGAACCTGTTCAGGCATCTTGATCTTTAATGAATCATTCTTACGGAACATGTTATAAAGTTCCATACCAACGATTGCAACGATAAGACCTGTGAATAAACCAGTTGCACCAGTGTAGCTTGACATAATACCACTGTAGCTGAAGCTATCAGTTGTGATCTTATGTTTAGCAGCTTCACCAGTTACTTTAATGAACTGATCTAAAGTAAAGCCATGAGAAATACCCTTAGCATCGATGTAAGAAGCAGATAAGTTCTTAGCAGCAAATGAAGTAGGAGTTACCATCATCCATAAGATGAATCCTAAAACAGCTGGGTAAGAACCAGTTTCACCATTTGCTTCAGCGATTTCAGAAGCAACTAACATAGTTACACCGATTGTGATACATGAGATTGTAGCATACTGCATAGCAGCAAAGATTGGGTTAAGTACTTCTAAAGCCATGATTGGTTTCCATAAAGCACCTAAACCTGTAGTTGAGTTTACTAAAACGTTTGTCCAAAGTACACCAACGGCACCTGAGATAGTAGCTGGCATGAAGTTCTGGAACCCGTTCTTAATAGCATTAAGATACTTGTTCTGACCACACCATGCGCCGACACGTCCTAGCTTATCAGCAAAAGCGTCCATAAATTTTTCCTCCCTAAATCTTTTCGACAACCTAAGTATACTCACTCTTTGTAAAAATGTCAACGGTTACATTTTAAAATGTATGGTACTTTTAAGTTTAATGACCCGAATTTGAAATGTAATAAGTTTAAATTATATTGAATGTAACACTATATTTTTCACTTTTTGTATCCCGTTACATTTTTTTGTTTTATGAAAATATTTTTTAGTTGATCTACTTACATGGCATAAATTTTGTGATTATGTTACAAAAAAAGACAGCCATTTTTGAAGACTGTCTCCATATAAATATATTTATTCAGCACTCTGTTTAGCCTGATACTTTTCGTAAGCAAGTAAAAAAGGTGTATAAATCAAAATAGAGATTGCAATCACAATTAACTGTGAGATCGCACCCATTGGTTTACCACCTGTTGCTAGGAATCCCATGATTACAGGTGGCATAGTCCAAGGTACTTCAAGTACAACTTTTGGACAGAATCCACTTGATACTAAGATGTAACCTACTGTCATAGTGACTACTGGTGCAATAATAAATGGGATATCTAGAATTGGGTTTAATACCAATGGAATACCAAATGTCATTGTTTCATTGATATTGAATAATGCTGGAACGATTGAGATACCTGCAATTGTTCTGTTATCTTCACGTTTAGAGAAGATCAGAATTGCAATGACTAAACCTATAGTGACACCAGAACCACCAAATTCTGCAAACATAAGTAACATAGTTAAGTTCATGACATATGGAATATTTTTCTGAGTGGCACCAGCAACATAAGCTGCAGTATTTGCATAAAGTAGTGGTCTGAAAATTGGTTCTTTAATAGCACCAACCATGTTATTACCATGAATACCAACACACCAGAATAATGAAATGATGATATACATGATACATACTGCAAAAATGTTGTCACCAACAATACTCTGTAATGGTTTCTGAACCACATTAAAGATAAATGCATTTAATTCAGCACCTGTTGCTAACTGACAGATTAATCCAATAGCACCGATAACGATACATGTTAAGCATGTTGGAATCAATACTTCGAATGCACGAGATACTCCAGGTGGTACCTGATCTGGCATCTTAATTTTTAATGAGTCGTTATTACGGAACATGTTATAGATTTCCATACCAACTAAAGCGACAATAAGACCAGTGAATAAACCTGTTGCAGCAGTGTAACTAGATAAGATACCACTATAAGTAAAACTATCAGCTGAAATCTTATTCTTAGCCGCATCACCAGTGACCGTAATAAAGTCAGCTAATTTGAATGCATGAGATTTACCAGCCTTATCGATATAAGAAGCTGTTAAGTTCTTAGCTGCAAATGATGTTGGAGTGACCATCATCCATAAGATGAATCCTAAAACTGCTGGATAAGCACCTGTTTCACCATTTGCTTCCGCAATTTCAGAAGCCACTAACATAGTGACACCAATAGTAATACATGAGATTGTAGCATACTGCATAGCAGAAAAGATTGGATTAAGAACCTTTAAAGCCATGATTGGTTTAAAGATTGCGCCTAATCCTGTTGTTTCATTGACTAGAACATTTGTCCAGAGTACACCAATAGCACCTGAGACTGTTGCTGGCATGAAGTTCTGGAATGCATTCTTAATAGCATTCAAGTACTTGTTCTGACCACACCAAGCACCAATAAGTCCTAACTTATTTGCAAAAGCGTCCATAAATTTTCCCCCTAAATCTTTTACAGGTGCTAGTATAAAGACTCTTTAAAGTACCGTCAATGCTTACATTTTTTCACAAATACATCAGACCTTTTATGTGAAAATCATAACTTGTAAATAATATAGAGTATTACAATATATATTTATATTTTGTTCATTTTTAGAACTATGATCAAAAGATTTTGAGTTCACGCAAAAAAAGACAGCCCGTGAGGACCGTCTTCAAATTTATACATTATTTTGAATGCTTGTAAATAAATAGTAATTTTAAAAGGGAAACTACATGATGTAGTTCCCCGTGATTATTGTTCAACGATGACTGTCTGGAATTCATAGTTTGCATAGTGACGTCTATTGAATGTCAGTTCGAAGACAGAGCCATTAGACAAATATGTTGTCTGTTCTTCCTGGATATAAGGTTCCCCTTCTCTCAGTCCTAAGAATGCTTGTTCTAAGACCGAAGACACAGCTGATGTGATCTTCAAATGACAGCTTTGGACAGTCATATGCAATTGATTAATAACATATTTATATAACGAATCCTTTAATACATCCGCTTTTAAGTTTACAAGACTATATAAAGGGATATATGTAATTTCTACACAATAAGGCTTTCCATCTACAGATCTGTTTCTAATAATATGATAAACGAAGTCTCCTTCATCAATCTGTAGCTTCTTCGCAATTTCTTCATTACTTGGTATAACTTCAAATACTTTAATATCTGAAGTGACATCATGTCCTTCAAATCGCATAGAAAGACTACGTCTACGCACTGTTTCATTGAGTTCAGAAACATTAAGTTCTTTCACAAATGTCCCAGCCCCACGACGACGAATAATAAGTCCTTCTTTTACAAGAATCTCTAAAGCCTTCTTCATTGTTTCTTTATTACAATGATAGTTAACACATAATAAATATTCATAAGGAAGCTTCTGGCCAGCAGTATATTCTCCTGACTTAATCTTCTCTCTAATTGTATCAGCGATATCTCTATACTTTGCCACAAAACCACCTCCTTATTAAAAATACCATACTTTTAAAAAGAATTCACTGTATAATTACTTATTTTGTGATTTTTTTACTCCAAATCTCTTCATGTTCTAAATTATAGAGTGTGAATGTTTCATTTTCATAAACTAAGAAGCTTTTTACACCCTGCTTTGGTAGAGAGATAGAGTTTGGATTCACTGTATAGAAGCCATGATCTTCAAACACAGGAACATGATAGTGGCCATAAAGGAAGACATCGCCCTTCTTTAAGTAAGGCATATTATCCTTATTATAAAGGTGTCCATGAGTGATATAAAAATCATGTCCATCTACATTCAATAGTGCATAATCTCCCCTCATAGGGAAATCTAAGACCATCTGGTCTACTTCTGCATCACAGTTACCTCTGACTGCAAGAATCTTGTCTTTATATTGATTTAATAGAGGAATGCACTTCTTAGGCGCATAGCCTTCTGGTAAGTCATTTCTAGGTCCATGATATAAAATATCACCTAGGATGATTAAACGGTCTGGCTGTTCTTCATCAAAGTAGTGCATAACCTTTTCTAGGTCATTATAAGAACCATGAATATCTGATATGATCATTAGTTTCATTTTATTCCATCTCCAATCCAATTGGGCAGTGATCGCTACCCATAATATCACTGTATATTAAACTCTCTTTTATTCTCTCTTTCAATGAATCAGAGACAATAAAATAGTCAATTCTCCATCCCGCATTTCTTTCTCTTGATTTAAACATATAACTCCACCATGTATAAGCATCTGTCTTATCTGGATAGAGATATCTGAATGTATCAATATAGCCATGTGATAAGAGCTGTGTCATCTTACTTCTTTCCTGATCAGAGAATCCTGCATTATGATGATTGGATGAAGGATTCTTTAGGTCTATTTCATGATGGGCTACATTGAGGTCTCCACAAAGGATTACAGGTTTATTAAGCGCATCTAAGTAGGCAAGGAAAGCATCTTCCCATTCCATACGATAATCGATTCTCGCAAGTTCTTTTTTAGAATTAGGTGTATAACATGTGACAAAGTAATAGTCTTCAAATTCTAATGTAATCACTCTTCCTTCCTGGTCATGTTCCTCTATTCCAATACCATAAGAAACTGAGAGTGGTTCTATTCTAGTAAGTACAGCAGTTCCACTATACCCTTTCTTCATTGCATCATTGGTATAAAGTGTATAACCAGGAATATCTAAATCAATCTGATCCTTTTGTGCCTTAGTTTCCTGAAGCGCAAAAATATCAGCATCCAATGATTTAAAGCTTTCTAAGAAGCCTTTCTTTAAACAGGCACGAATGCCATTTACATTCCATGATACGTATTTCATATTTTCTCCTAAAAAAGAAGGAGCTTTAGAAAGCTCCTTCTCCCTCCTCTGCAATCGCATAACGAACAATTGTTTTCAGTTTTTCACTTGGTGTCTTTTCATAATCATTTAAGTAGATTTCATGATGGAATCCTTCTAAACGCATGTTCTGGATTGTGATGAATTCCATGATCTGCTTAGTTGTATTGATTTCAGTATTATAAGCACCCTTATGTAGCATCTGTACGCAATGTCCTTCTGTCATCCTCTTAAGATATATATCTACAATGTAAGGATTATCCTTCTTGTTAGCAGCTTTTTGTTTAATCATTTCAAATGTATTAGGATCTAGAAGCTTTGGCTGTGCCATCATCAGTGTAAACTTGATCATCTTCTTACGAGTAACGTCAAACTTCGAATTATCATAGGTATCCCATAATCCTTCTAGCGGTGAAATAAGATAGACAAGATTCTTTTCCTGTTTAAAATACTCTCTAATTTCAGCTGACATGATTCGAAGAGCTTTTGATTTTAAATGGAACTCTTCGACTTCAGGATTACCGATTCCATCAATCATGATGTAATTGAATTCTGGTACATCAACGATATCAATCTTCTTTGTTGATGCATCATATTGTTTTTTATACTCTTTACGTATACCTTCCTTCATTACGGCGCCTCCTTTCTCAAACATCAACATTATACAAAAATTCACATGAAATTACTACCATTTTAGTATTATTTCTAAAGAATGTCTGTATAATGTGTTTATTTCGCTAATATACTTTCGGGCATTGATTTATAGCTGACAACAAAAAAAGCTATTCGCAAAGAATAGCTTAGATTACTGTCAATTAGATATTGTATCAAGATTTCAATATTTCGCAACAGTTTTTTTATAATAATTTCATTGTCTTGATAACCTGTGGTTCATTAGGCATATCATTCCAAGGTGATCTCTTAACATTTGCAATCTTATCTACTTCTTCTAATCCTTCAGTGATTAAACCAAAAGCAGCATAGTCACCATCTAGATGTGGTGCATCAGCATGCATGATAAAGAACTGAGATGAAGCAGAATCCTTAACCATTGTTCTTGCCATTGATAAAACACCTCTTGTATGCTTTAAGTTGTTAGTTACACCATTAGAGGCAAATTCACCCTTGATAGATGCTGTTGGATGTTCTTTCATATCAGTATCATATCCACCACCCTGGATCATGAATCCTGGGATAACACGGTGGAAGATTAATCCATCAAAGAAGTTATTCTTAATTAAGTTTACAAAGTTTTCTACAGTAATAGGTGCTACTTCAGGATATAATTCACCCTTCATTACATTGCCATCCTGCATTTCAATTTCAAATAAGATTTTTTCCATGTTTGTTCTCCTTTATTTGATTTCTCCTTATTCTAGCATATTTTTTCTATCTCTAATAGAAAAAGCTGTAATAGTTCATCTATTACAGCCTTATTATTATAATTTCTTATACATTTCTGCGATAATTTCTGCTGCTTCATCTAAACCATAATCACTATTAATAGTTAAGTCAAAGTTCTTTAACTGACCCCATTTGTTTGTTGTGTAGTAATTATAGTAATTAGATCTCTTCTTATCTCTTGAGATGACATACTTCTTTGTATCTTCATGTTCTTCTTTGTATTCTTCTTCTACTCTCTTAATACGTGATTCAAGAGGTGCATGAACAAAGACTCTTAATACTTTGTCATAATCTTCAAGAATATAATCAGCACATCCATTAACTATGATACATGAATCGCTATTTGCAAGATGACGAATGATTTTAGATTGTGTTGCAAATACCTGATCATTTAATGGCATCTGGAAAGTACCTCCAGCCATTCCATAAAGGAATCCTGAACTCTTTTCTTGAGCTGCTTTCCTGATTGTTTCAATATCAAATCCTAATTCCTGTGCTGCTAAATCAATAATCTGGTTATCGTAATAAACAAGTCCTAAAAGATCGGCTACTTTCTGTGCTATGATACGTCCTCCAGAACCATATTCTCTTGCGATTGTAATAATTTTAGGCATAATGCAAAACCTCCTTCTATAAGTTTATTTTATCACAAGTCTGAAAGAATATGTAAGAAACTTTATTGTAAATATTGATATGTGCTATAATGCATGGGAAAGAGGTGGATTATGGAATACCATGTTTTAGCAAGTGGTTCTAAAGGAAATAGCACATTTGTTGTTGAAAAAACAACAGGTATATTGATAGATTGTGGTATCTCTAAGAAACAGTTGACTTATCGACTCAAAGAGATCGGATATACAATAGATGATATAGATTATGTATTATTAACCCATGATCATACAGATCATAATAAGAATATACATATATTTGACAAAGAAATAGTATATACCGCAAAAGGTAATATAGAGGATCTAGATGAAGATCATGAACTTGTTCCTTATAGAAGTTATACTTTTGGTGATATAGAAGTGTATGTATTACGTATTTCACATGATGCAACTAATCCTATTGGATTTATATTCAAGGGTGATGAAACTCTTCTTTATATGACAGATACGGGTTATGTATCACAGAAGAATAAAGATTTGATTCATAACTTGAATTATTATATTATTGAGTCTAATCATGATATAGAGATGTTAATGGCGACACGTCGTCCTTTTTCTTTAAAGAATAGAATTATGGGTGATACAGGACATTTAAATAATGAATATAGTGCGCACTTAATGTGTGATGTGATTGGTGAGAATACAAAAGAGATTATACTCGCCCATTTATCACAGGATGCGAATACTAAAGAAAAGGCATTAGAGACTTATTGTTCGATATTTGATGAAGAAAATATAAAATTTGATCTAGAAAAGATCAAAGCAGCAAGTCAAACATCAGTTGTTTCTGGAGGAAAATATGAACATTAAGATTATTACTGTAGGTAAGTTAAAAGAGAAGTATTTAAGAGATGGTGTACAGGAGTATGTAAAAAGACTAGGTGCATATGCTCATGTGGATATGATTGAAGTACCTGATGAAAAGATACCTAATAACCCTTCTCTTGCAGAAGAGACACTTGTAAAGAGTAAAGAAGGAAGAAAGATTCTTGATCATGTGAAACAGAATGATTTTATGATTCTATTAGATGTGGCTTCACGTGAGATGGATTCAGTGACTTTTAGTCAATATATTGAGAAGAAGATGATTGATGGTTATTCTACTATTGTATTTGTGATTGGTGGATCTTTAGGACATGGTGAGGATGTTCTTACAAGAGCTGACTTTAAATTATCTTTTTCACCAATGACTTTCCCTCATCAATTAATGCGTTTGATTCTTGTAGAACAGATCTATCGTGCATTTAAGATTATGAAGAACGAAACATACCATAAATAGATGTCCTTGCATTGTAAGGACATCTTTTTTAGTGCAAAAAAAAGAACCTGTAGAACAGGTTCTTGCGTCTTATTTAAGACCGTATTTCTTATTGAATTTTTCAACTCTACCATCAGCACTCGCAAATCTCTGTTTACCAGTGTAGAATGGATGACAGTTTGAACAAGTATCCACACGGATTTCATCTAAAACTGAACCAGTTTCGAATTCGTTACCACATGATGTGCAGATTACTTTTACTTTTTTGTAATTTGGATGAATTCCAGCTCTCATTGTCTTATCTCCTTCCGCCTTGAAATATTTGCTACTTCAAAGTAAGTTGCTAGTGTATTGTACATCATTTTTTATTGAAATACAATAGCTTTTTTAAATTTATTTCTTAGTAATATAACCTAATTTTGTTAACATTTCAGCACTTTCAACAGCACCACCAGCAGCACCTCTTAAAGTGTTGTGAGATAAACCTACGAACTTATAATCGAAGATGTTATCTTCTCTAAGTCTACCAATAGAAACGCCCATACCGTCTTCATAGTCTACATCTAATGTAACCTGTGGACGGTTTTCTTCTTCCATGTATCTGATGAAATGTTCAGGTGCATGTGGAAGCTTAAATTCCTGTGGCTGACCCTTGAAGTTATTTAAACGATCGATTAATTCTTCTTTTGTAGGCTTCTTATTGAAGCTGATAAAAACAGTTGCTGTATGACCATTTAATACTGGTACACGAATACACTGCGCACTAATAATAGGTCCTTCAGCTTTAACGATTTCACCATTTTCAATATGACCAAATACTTTTAATGGTTCCTGTTCAGACTTTTCTTCTTCCCCACTGATTAAAGGAATGATGTTTCCTACCATTTCTGGCCATTCCTTGAAAGTCTTCCCAGCACCAGAAATAGCCTGGTATGTACTTACTACAACCTTTGTTGGTTCAAATTCCTTCCATGCTGCTAAGCAAGGAGTATAAGACTGGATTGAACAGTTAGGCTTTACTGCGATAAAACCTCTCTTAGTTCCAAGTCTCTTTCTCTGATCTTCGATGACTGCATAATGTTCTGGGTTGATTTCTGGAATAACCATAGGAACATCAGGTGTCCATCTGTGTGCACTGTTATTTGAAACAACAGGTGTTTCTGTCTTTGCATATGCTTCTTCAATTGCTTTGATTTCTTCTTTACTCATATTGACTGCTGAGAATACAAAATCAACTTCCTTCGCAATGTCTTCTACATCTGCAACATCTTTTACGACAATGTTCTTAACTGCTTCAGGAATAGGTGTATCCATCTTCCATCTGCCTGCTACTGCTTCTTCATAAGTCTTTCCCGCACTAGACTTACTTGCTGCAAGTGTAGTCACTTCAAACCATGGATGGTTATCTAGAAGAGTATTGAATCTCTGTCCAACCATACCAGTCGCACCTAAAATACCAACTTTTAACTTGTCACTCATAGCTTCTCCTCCTATCAACATTAATCGTCAATCATATAACGAGTAATGTGCGCTCCTAATGTGATGAGCTTGTGGTCTATATTATCATAACCACGGTCAATATGGTAGACATTTGTAATTTCTGTTTTACCTTCTGCCATTAAACCAGCCACCACAAGAGCAGCACCACAGCGTAAGTCTGTAGCCATTACTCTTGCACCATGTAGAGGTGTTTTGCCTTTTATATAAGCACATGCTTCACCTAATTCAATATCTGCTCCCATCTTATTAAGCTGAGCACAATGCTTAAATCTTTCTTTATAAATAGTTTCAGACACTTTAGATTGTCCATTACCCTGTGTTAAAAGGGTTGTTAAAGGCTGCTGTAAGTCAGTCGCAAATCCTGGATAAACCTGTGTCTGTACTTCAACAGGCTTTAAGTTTCCATCATTACCATATACAACAATGCTATCGCCAATCTTTTCCATTCTGATACCCATTTCCTTTAATTTAGAAATAAGAGCATCTAAATGCTGTGGAATAATATTCTGGATAACCATCTTTTCACCAATAGCTGCTGCAATAATCAAGAAAGTTCCTGCTTCAATACGATCAGGAATAATTTCATGATATGCCCCATGCATATGTTCTACACCATCAATAGTAATAGTATCAGTACCTACACCACGGATTCTAGCCCCCATCTTAGTAAGAAGGTTGGCTACATCAATGATTTCTGGTTCCTTAGCCGCATTTTCAATAATAGTACGACCTTTAGCCTTTACTGCAGCTAACATAATATTGATAGTAGCTCCTACAGAAGCGAAATCTAGATAGATTTCTGTCCCAATAAGTTCATCAGCCTTTAAATGATATGTGCCTGTTTCTTCATCATAATTAATATCAGCACCTAATGCTTCAAATCCTTTTAAATGAAGATCAATAGGACGAGGTCCTAAATAACATCCACCAGGCATTCTAATAGTTACTTCTTTATATTTACCAAGTAATGCACCCATAAAATAATAAGACGCTCTTAATTTATCAACTGCACTACTTACTAATGGAATATTTTTCATATTTCTAGGGTCTACACCAATTTCACCTACGGATATATCCCTTTCAACAACACAATTCAATTCTTCTAATAATACGGTTAACGCATCAACATCTGAGATTTCTGGTACGTTATAAATCTCAACTGGTTCATCTGAGAGAACAATAGAAGGAATCAGTGCAACAGTTGCATTCTTTGCACCTGAGATAGTAACTGTTCCATTAAGTCTATGTCCACCTTCAATAGCAATTACTTCTTCTGCCATTTTTATTCAATCCTTTCATAAGGTTATTTTAAAATTTATGTATATATATAAAAACAATTAAGTTAATAGTTAATAAGTTAAAGTCAAAATATTGGTATTTATCTCGACGAATTCATTATATAGTATTTTACTGAAAATCACAAAGAAAACAGAAAGTAAATCTTCCTTTTTAATAAAAGAACATTTTACTTTTATAAAAAACATGCTATACTATGACCACATGGTCCGTTGGTGAAGTGGTCAACACACTTGGTTCTCATCCAAGCATTCAGGGGTTCGAACCCCCTACGGACTACCATTTTTTTATGCGAATAAAAAAAAGAAAGCAACGCTTTCTTTTTAAAAATGTTTGTTTGTATAAAAAAAATGGCTGGGGTAACTGGATTCGAACCAGTGAAATGGCAGATTCAGAGTCTGCTGCCTTACCGCTTGGCTATACCCCAACAGCAATTTATATTATACATATATTTTAGGAGATGTAAAGAGAAAAATGACAAAAATTCGTACAAGATTTGCACCAAGCCCTACAGGGTACATGCATATCGGTAATTTAAGAACAGCTTTATACTGTTATTTGATCGCTAAACATCAGGGTGGCGACTTTATTTTAAGAATTGAAGATACTGACCAGAACCGTGAAGTTGAGGGTGCAACTCAGTTAATTTATGATATCTTAACTGAAACTGGTCTTAACTGGGATGAAGGGCCTGATAAACCAGGTGAATGCGGACCTTATATCCAGTCTGAAAGACTTCCTATTTATCATGAATATGCTAAGAAGCTTATTGAGCTAGGCGGTGCTCATTATTGTTTCTGTGATAAAGATGCTGACAATGATTATGATCCTTGTCGTATGCTTGATCAGGCTGAAATTGATGAAAAGCTTGCAGCAGGTGTTCCTTATGTTATTAGACAGACTATCCCTGATAAGGGTAAGGCTACTTTTGATGATGAAATCTATGGTCATATTGAAGTAGATTGTACTACTTTAAATGATTCTATCTTAATTAAGAGTGATGGATTCCCTACTTATAACTTTGCGAACGTTGTAGATGACCATTTAATGGGTATTACTCATGTTGTACGTGGTAATGAATATTTAGCTTCTACACCTAAATATAACCTTCTATATGATGCATATGGATGGGATAGACCTACTTACATCCATTTACCACCAGTAATGAAGGATGAACATGCTAAGTTATCTAAGAGAAATGGTGATGCATCTTATCAGGATTTAACTAAACAGGGTTATTTAAAAGATGCTATCCTTAACTACATCGCATTACTTGGATGGTCTCCAGCTGATGAAGAAATCCTATCATTAGATGATTTAATTGAACAGTTCAACATTGAACATATTTCTAAAGCACCAGCTATCTTTGATATCGATAAGTTAAAATGGATGAATGGTGTTTATTTAAGAAACATGTCATTAGAAGAATTCCACAAAGTGGCTTCTCCTTACTATGACTTCATCACTATTCCTGTAAATACATTAGAAATCTCTAAGGCATTACAGCCACGTGTTGAAAGATTAGCTGACATTCCAGAATTAATGGACTTCGTAAATGAAACATTACCATTTGATGCATCTATCTATAAACATAAGAAGATGAAGACTAATCCTGAAAACTCTTTAGAAGCATTAGAATTATCTTTACCAGAACTTGAAAAGTGGGAAGATTATGATGATGACGAAGGATTAATGAATATGATGATGGATATTGCTAAGAGCCATGAATTAAAGAATGGACGTATTATGTGGCCTATCCGTGTTGCATTATCTAATAAGGCATTTACTCCTGGTGGTGCTGTAGAAATCGCTCATATTCTTGGTAAAGAAGAAACTTTAAGAAGAATTAGAGTTGCTATCGAAGATTTAAAGAAATCAGTGGCTGAATCAGCAGAATAAAAACAAGAGGCTCATTTGAGCCTCTTTTAGTATACTTTCTTATAGTTTGCGAGTGCACCGATTAGGTTAGAATCGTTAAAGTACTTACATTGTACTAACTTTACTTGTGGTACAGGAACAGGCATTTTTTCATAAAGTTCATCTAAAGACTTCTGAATATAAGTCATCAAGATAGGCTGTTTAGAAATACCTCCCCCTATCGCAATACAATCAGGATCGACTGCTGCCTGGATATTAAATAATCCCATTGCGATGATGTCTGTAAAATCACTTAAAACATTTATTGCTCTTGGATCACCATTATTACAGTATTCAAAGGCTTTTATTCCATCAAATGGATCAGATGCTCCTACAGCCTCTTTAATGCCATTTACGAGTCTCAAAGCACTGCCATCAGACCCCCACTTGCTACCAAAGCCACGCTTATCTGTCCACTTAGTAGAAAGATAACTGAATTCACTTGCAAAGCCATGACCACCAGTAAACACACGATCACCAATAGTCATACCGCCACCAATACCAGTACCTAAAATACATACAGCACCAACATCAGTTCCTTTTAAAGAACCATATGTCACTTCACATTGTGCTGCACATTTAGCATCATTTTCAATCACAACACGTTCTGTTGTGACCTTTTTTATTTCTTCTAGGACATCTACATCCTGATTATATTCTAATGCCCCTGGTACCTGCATTTTGTGTGTTTTCTTATTATATAGTCCTGGTAAACTCATTGCGATACCATCTATGTTTCTATACTTATCATAGATACTCTTAATTACTTCTAAGAAGTTTTCTAATGTATCAAATGGTGTAGGTACACTGCCCTTTTCTAAAAATTCTAATTCATCATTCATTAAGGCATACTTAATAGCAGTACCCCCTACGTCAAATACTAAATATTCCATGTCTGCTTCCTCCTCTAAATATCATAATATAGATTGAGAATATACTATATATTTTTCTGAAAATGAAATAAATAAACTTGATATGGCTGTTTTAATGTAATAGATTATTGTAAAGGAGAAAATCTAAGTAACTGAATATATTGACTGTTGTGTTTGAATGTGTTCATATGTGTTTAAATGAGCTCATAGAGGAACGCTAAAATGAACACATCAAATATCAAAAATTATAAACCAAAAGATTTTGCTAAACTTTAGGCGTATCTGTGAAATTTCAACGTTGAGATAGAGAAGAAACTTTATAGGCAAAAACGGATCTCCAACTTATAGGCGCTATTGCACTTATGATCAGTATTTACTAAATCAAGTTGTATTTTTAAGACATTTTTGCAATGAGAAAGGAATTATTCTAGAGCAGTGTATTGAAGGTTATGGAAACCGTGTAACGATTTATTAGATGAAGTAATAAAACGGAAAATCAAAGCCACAATTTGAATTCCCACAAACCATAGGCTAGTGAAAATTAAATTTTATAAGCACCTATTAAACGGCGTTCTCGAAGCTGAACCTAATACATGAATTTTCCATTTGTTCTATAATTAGATTAGAAATCAGATAGAGAACTCGTGTAGGATATTGTTTCAATACTTCATGTGCTCTCCTGCAGGTTGCAGAGGGCTTCGTAAGTATTAAAAAAAACAGATAGAAAGGGATGAGGAAATTGCTGAAGAGCTTCAAGACGGAAATAAATCCAACAGAGGAGCAGAAAGTCAAGATTCGTAAAACGATAGGTACTTGCAGATTTATCTATAACTTCTATCTTGCTCATAATAAGGAACTTTATGAAAGTGGCAAAAAGTTTATGAGCAGCAACCAGTTTAGAGTATGGCTCAACAATGAGTTTCTTCCGAGCCATCCAGAATATTCCTGGATCAAGGAAGCTTATTCAAAATCGGTAACACAGGCAGTAAATGACGGACAGACCGCATTTAAAAGATTCTTTGATTACAAGAGTGCCTTTCCAAAATTCAAGAAGAAAGGCAGATCAGATGTGAAGATGTATTTTGTAAGGAATAATCCAAAAGATTGCCTTTGCGAAAGACACAGAATCAAGATTCCATCACTTGGATGGGTCCGCATCAAAGAGAAAGGATATATTCCCACAACAAAGGATGGATATGTGATTAAGAGCGGTCATGTCTCAATAAAGGCTAATAGATACTATGTCTCAGTTCTTATAGAAATTCCAGACAAAACGACAACCGGTAATTCCAGTGAAGGAATTGGCATTGACCTTGGATTAAAGGACTTTGCGATTGTCTCTAATGGCAAGACTTATAAGAACATCAATAAATCTGCCAGATTAAGGAAACTTGAAAAAAAGCTTGCTCGAGAACAGAGAGGTCTGTCTCGAAAGTATAAAAATCTAAAGAAAGGAGGGTCCACTCAAAAAAGAAATATACAAAAACAAAGGCTTAAGATACAGAAGCTTCATCATAGAATTGACAATATTCGTACTGATTACATCAATAAGATAATCGCAGAGATAGTGAAAACCAAGCCATCTTATATAACGATTGAAGATCTAAACGTATCAGGAATGATGAAGAACAAGCATCTTTCAAAGGCAGTTGCTTCGCAGAAGTTTTATGAATTTAAAACAAAGCTTGAAGCTAAATGCAAAGAGAATGGAATTGAACTTCGAGTTGTAGATAGATGGTTCCCATCATCTAAGACATGTCATTGCTGTAAAAGTATCAAGAAAGATTTAAATCTTTCAGATAGAGTTTTCAGATGTGATTGTGGTTATATCGAAGACAGAGATTTCAATGCTGCACTTAATCTGAGAGATGCTACAACTTACGAAGTTGCATAAACAAACGCAAGCGTAGGTGTGTACCGAAGGCTATTTCGGGAATTTACGACTATGAAGTGTACTAGAACTTGTGAGTAGATATGATTTCGGTCAATCCAAAGCATACACGATGACATAGTAAGTAATGTTCGTGAGAACTTACATTATCTCGATGTGAGTATATTTAATCACATTTTGAGTGGCAGTTGAATTACTATGACAGAAACAGGAAAGAAGATTGTATGTGGGTTATTATTAATTAATATTATGCTTACCCTCATCTCAATCATCATCAAATAAGGAGTGCATATTATGGATGACAAATATAAAGCACAGAAAAAATATGCGAAAAGTCATATTAAAAAACTTGGTTGTTCTTATCCTGCAGAGTTTGTAGATGCATTCAAAGATGCCTGCAATACTCTAGGCGTTAAACAATCTGAAGTAATTAGAGAAGCAATGAATAAAATAATAGAGCAAGCAAACAAAAGCCAAGGCGATTAAACCTTGGCTTTTATATTAATCCTGGAATAAAGGAGTAGAAAGATAACGATCACCTGTATCTGGGAGTAAGGCTACAATAGTCTTTCCTTTATTTTCTGGTCTTTTTGCAAGTTCAATGGCAGCATATACTGCAGCACCTGAAGAAATACCTACTAAGATACCTTCATTCTGACCTACTTCTTTACCAGTCGCAAATGCATCTTCATTTGTTACACGGATGATTTCATCATATACCTTTGTATCTAAGACATCAGGTACGAAACCTGCACCGATACCCTGGATCTTATGTGCACCACCCTGTCCAGTAGATAATACTGGAGAAGAGTCTGGTTCTACTGCAACTACTTTTACGTCTGGTTTCTTATCTTTTAAGTACTGTCCTACACCAGTGACTGTACCACCAGTACCTACACCTGCCACAAAGAAATCTACCTGACCATCTAAATCTTCAAAGATTTCTGGTCCAGTAGTTAAATAGTGAGCCTGTGGGTTAGCTGGGTTAACGAACTGACCTGGAATATAGCTGTTTTCAATACCTTCTGCTAGTTCATTGGCTTTCGCAATAGCACCCTTCATACCTTTACTTCCATCTGTTAAGACTAATTCAGCGCCATATGCTTTCATTAATGTACGTCTTTCTACAGACATTGTTTCTGGCATAACGATAATAATACGATAACCTCTTGCTGCAGCAACAGAAGCTAAACCAATACCTGTATTACCTGAAGTAGGTTCAATTAAGACAGTATCTTTATTGATCTTTCCTGCTTTTTCTGCTTCATCAAGCATATTCTTCGCAATTCTATCTTTTACGCTTCCTGCGGGATTGAAATATTCAACTTTTGCGATTACTTTTGCTTCTAAGTTATATTTCTTCTCTAAATGTGTTAATTCTAATAATGGTGTATGGCCAATTAACTGGTCAGCACTAGTGTATACCTTACTCATGTTAATTCTCCCCCTTAATTTGTTATTTTACTGCAGCTAAAGCCTGATCTAAGTCTGCAATAATATCATCAATATGTTCAGTACCAATAGATAATCTAATAGAATTCTGCTGGATACCTACCTGTTTTAATTCTTCTTCATTCATTTCTGCATGTGTAGTAGAAGCTGGATGAATAACCAAAGATTTCACATCTGCAACATTTGCAAGTAATGAGAATAACTGTAAGTTATCAATGAAATCTTTTGCTTTTCTTGCATCACCCTTGATGTTGAATGTAAAGATTGATCCACCACCGTTAGGGAAATACTTCTTATATAATGCCTGCTGAGATGGATCTGTAGATACTGAAGGATGTGATACAGATTCAACCTGTGGATGGTTATTTAAGTATTCTACAACCTTTAATGTGTTTTCTACCTGTCTTTCTACACGTAATGAAAGTGTTTCTAGACCCTGTAAGAAGATCCAAGCATGAATTGGTGAAAGAGTTGCACCCATGTCTCTTAATAGAATAGCTCTAATTCTTGTAATATAAGCAGCTGCTCCTACATCTTTTGCAAAGCTTACACCATGATAAGATGGGTTTGGTTCAACAAGCTGTGGGAATTTATCTGCATGTGCAGCCCAGTCAAACTTACCTGCATCAATGATGACACCACCAATAGTAGTACCATGACCACCAATGAACTTAGTTGCTGAATGAATAACAACGTCAGCACCATATTCAATAGGTCTAATTAAATAAGGTGTACCAAATGTGTTATCAATCACTAATGGTAAACCATGTTTATGTGCAATCTTTGCGATTGCTTCGATGTCTACAACATCTGAATTAGGGTTACCTAAAGTTTCAATATAAACAAGTTTTGTGTTTTCCTGAATGGCATCTTCAAATGCCTGTGGATTTAATGCATCTACGAAAGTAGTAGTAATACCATAATCAGTAAATGTATGTTTGAATAAGTTGAATGTTCCACCATAGATGTTTTCTGCAGATACGATATGATCACCTGCAGCCACTAAGTTTTGTACTGCGTATGTCACTGCAGCTGCACCAGAACCTACAGCTAAAGCTGCAACGCCACCTTCTAAAGCGGCAATTCTTTTTTCAAATACATCTTCAGTTGGGTTTGTTAGACGACCATAGATATTACCAGCATCTTGTAATGCGAATCTAGCTGCTGCATGATCTGAGTTATGAAAAACGTAAGATGAAGTCTGATAGATAGGTACTGCACGAGCGTCAGTAACTGGATCAGCTTCTTCCTGTCCTACGTGTAATGCAAGTGTTTCGAAATGATAGTTTTTATTAGACATGTATGTTTCCTCCTCAACCCTATTTGTTTGATAGGTTAATAGGATTATAGCAGTGATAAACCTACTAGTCAACTATATTTATATTATTTTTTGTGAATATTTCGTATTTTCTAAATTTAATTGATTTTATTTATGATTATATGACATAATCATCGCCGTTTGATGAAGCAGGTACTAAATCACTTAAAGAAACACCTTCTAAATAGTCTGTAATAACATGATATAAACCAGTCCACATAGGTAATGTATTACAATAAGAGGCTCTTTCACATGTATTACATTCATCTGCTAAACATGATACAGGAGCTAATGTTCCTTCAGTGATCTTAAGAATAGAAGCTACACTATAGTCTTCTGGAGCATGTGTTAAACGGTATCCTCCACCTTTACCTCTTAAACCTTCTACAAAGTGTTCTTTAGATAAAGATTTAATAATAATTTCTAGATACTTTTCAGAGATGTTCTGTCTAGCCGCTATTTCTTTTAATGGTATATATTTAGAACGATCATGCTGTGCTAAATCAATCATGACACGTAAAGCATAACGCCCTTTAGTTGATATCATCATAATCTATTCCTCCTTTTACATATACCTAGTATACTAGGGGGTTAAAGGGTAAGTCAAGAATAATAGAAATTGAACGTTGATGTAACAGATAGTTGATGTTAGAATTTTAATAGCAAATAGTGATCAACAGTTGTATAAGCTATATGTCAAATCAAAGAAAGGATGAAGATATAACCAGAAACATTACATACACAAGTGCAACATATTTGTAGTTACTTTACTAATAGCCCGTTAATTTTTGTATATTATAATAAACTCAAATACAAGGAGATCCTATGAAATCAAAAAAGATTATTGTAAGTATTGTTATTTGTTTAGTCATTGCAGTATTTGTAGTACCTAGTTCTAGTTCTTATTTATCAGAAGTTACGGTAAGTGGAGAAAAGAAGAAAGGTTATTCTTTTTATAAGTCAATTTCTATATCTAATAAATTAAAAGATGTTGATTTTATAGATCATTTACCCGATGGTATACAGAAGTATGATGAAAGTAAAACACGTTATGGTTCACCTTCTTATACTGTTGTGATAAAGAATAATGCATATCGTTTCTATAGATTATCAAGTGATTCAGATGTACTAGTGACTAAGTCAAATAAGAGTGATGATTCTCAAATAAAAGAATATGCTAGAATAAATAAAGATAGTTATAAGACACTTGCTTCCTCAACACATTATACTGATTATGATCAATTAGATTACTGGAACTAACATAGTTATTCCTACCACATTTGTGGTAGGAATCTTTTTATTTGAACGTAAAAAAAAGAGAAGCCTAAGCTTCTCTCTTAAATAAATTATTCAGCAGCTTTACCGATGCAACCAAATACTTCCATTCTGTCTTTTACGCAGTCTCTGATAGCCTGAGCACCTGGAGCAAGTAATTTACGAGGGTCATAACCTTTACCCTGCTGATCCTTACCTTCTTCGATGTACTTTCTAGTAGCTTTCTGGAAGTATAACTGACATTCAGTGTTAACGTTGATCTTAGATACACCTAAGCCAATTGCTTTCTTAACCTGTTCATCAGGAATTCCTGAACCACCATGAAGAACTAATGGTAAGATACCAGTTTCTTTCTGGATAGCATCTAATGCTTCGAACTGTAAACCAGCCCAGTTTGCAGGGTATACACCATGGATATTACCGATACCAGCAGCTAAGAAGTCAACTCCTAAGTCAGCAATCATCTTACATTCTTTAGGATCTGCTACTTCACCCATACCAATAACACCATCTTCTTCTCCACCGATTGAACCTACTTCAGCTTCGATAGATACACCTTTAGCATGGCATAATTCAACTAATTCTTTAGTCTTTTCGATGTTTTCTTCGATTGAATAATGAGAACCATCGAACATGATTGAAGTGAATCCAGCTGCTAATGCTGCCTTAGCACCTTCATATGAACCGTGGTCTAAGTGTAATGCTACTGGTACAGTGATATTTAAAGATTCTACCATTGCTTTAACCATAGCAGCTACAGTTGTGAAACCTGTCATATATTTTGCAGCACCTTCAGATACACCTAAGATTACTGGTGCATTTAATTCCTGTGCTTCTAAAAGAATAGACTTTGTCCATTCAAGGTTATTGATGTTGAACTGTCCAACACCATAATGGCCTGCTTTAGCCTTTTTTAACATTTCTGTTGCGGAAACTAATCCCATAATATTATCTCTCCTTTTCTTTTATACTTCCATAATACTCTTTTTTCTTGTCTATTACTAGAAAAATTAAAAGATGTAAACGTTTTTATTTTAGATTATTTTCTTTTTCATTTAGGTGGCTTAAAAAGCCTTCTATTTCCTGCTTTGTATAATAAGCAGGATTATCATCAAGTATCTCTTTTAACTGCTCCTGATAGTCTTTTTGATACCCTATACGCTTATTTAATAAACGTATCGCAAGTGTCTGCTGGTAGGCAATATTTGTGTGAAGAAACCTCTTCAATTGTAGATTTGTATATTCATAAGCATAGTCTAGTGGAAGATCATCGATATAACCCTGTTTCCTTAAACTATGCAGATCTTTCATCTAGTGCCTTCTTTAATTGTAAACAAGCTTTCTCTACAGTACTTCTAGGACATGCAAGGTTAAATCTTTCAAAACCTGATCCTTCTTCACCAAACACATAACCTTCATCTAACCAAAGATGTGCTTTATGCAGCATGAAGTCTTCCTGTTCTTCATTACTCATACCAAGTGTTCTCATATCCACCCAGGCAAGATATAAGCCTTGTGGATCAATAAGAGACATACCAGGACATTCAGTCTTTAAGAAGTGATCAAGATAATCCATATTCCCTTTAATATAATCTAAAAGCTGATTAACCCATTCATCACCTTTAGTATAAGCGACTGTTGTCGCAATAAATCCTAGTATTGTAGGATCAGAAATAGAATGACTCATCTTCACTTCCTTAAACTGATTTCTTAGCTTTTCATCCGCAATAATAGCTGCAGAAGTCTGAAGTGCAGCTAAGTTGAATGTCTTAGAAGCGGCAGTGAGTACGATTGAGAAATTCTTATATTCAGGATCTACTTCATAGAATGCGATATGCTTATGAGGCGCATAGACAAAATCCATATGGATTTCATCTGATACTACAAACACATTATGTTTTTTACAGATATCTCCAATTGTTTTTAATTCTTCTTTAGTCCATACTTTACCCACTGGATTATGTGGATTACAGAAGATCATCATCTTAACGTTTTCTTCTATAATCTTAGTTTCAAATGCTTTGTAATCAAGCGTATATTGGTTGTCTTTTAAATCAAGAGGCATTCTTACAATACGTCTGCCATTATTCTTAATAGCACGATAGAATGGATAATAAACTGGTGTTAAAACAAGTACACTCTCCTCTTTTTTAGTATAAGCTTCTACTGCAAGATGAAAGGCAGTGACAACACCCGGTGTAGGGACGATCCAGTCTTTTTCAACATGGAAATCATGTCTACGTTTCATCCATCCTACAACACTTTCTAAGTATTCTTCTGGGATTGTACTATAGCCATAAATACCATCTGACACACGTTTAGAGAGTGCTTCTGGAATATCTGGTAATGTTTTGAAATCCATATCTGCAACCCACATAGGAATCATATCAGGATCATCTGTATGACCTGCATCATATTTTGCACAGTTTGTATGATGTCTATCATAGACTGTATCAAAATCATACTTCATCGCAATACCTCCTGTTTATTAAACGCATCCTGTGAGAAGTGGAATAAACCAATACCTACAGACTGTGCTAAGTTAAGTGAATCAATCGCATTTGTATGAGGAATAAAGACACTTTGTCCATATGTCATATAAATATCATCGAGTCCTGATGATTCATTTCCAAAGATCAGTGAATGAGGTATGACAGGTTTCACCTGATGAATGTTCTTAGCACCTTTCAACATAAATGGATAACATTGATGATCACCAAATTCTTTAAGATATTCATCAATACTTTCATAATAATGAATACGTAAAGAAAATAATGCACCCATAGAAGAACGAACAACATGTGGATTAAAGATATCAACTGCTGGACGAATAATAGCTAAGTCCTGATAACCAAATCCTAACATTGTACGCATGATAGTTCCCATATTACCCATATCCATAGGATTCACTAATACAATATGATTCCCCTTCTGTAAAGGTTCATAGAATGTCTTAAATACCCCAATCGCATAACAATTAGACTTTGGTGAAAGCTTATTAATTGTCGCATCATGGACATCAACAGGAATATGATGTAACGCACATAATTCCTTGATTTTAGGATATCCTCTGTTTTCTTCTATTGAAGAGTGTACAACCACTCTTTTCACAATATCTGGTTTATGTTCTAATAATTCTATTGTAGGAAAGACACCCAATGTATAAGAGGAGTCATCACCTTTTTTATATAACTTCATAACTTCCTCCTCTATGCATCTTCATTAATACTCTTAATAGTCTGTAATTCATCTTCTGCATTCTTCTTTAATGCTTCAAAGTGTTTAGGATCTTGTTTAGCTCCTTTATCAATGAGTTCTAGTAGTTCACGATATTTTTCTACTACAACCTCCATTAATGATTCTTTTACTTTGTAGTCTAATTCATCACGTGCCTGCTGATGAATACGATTTAATGATTTATATTGTTCTCTAAACACAAGGTCATAATCCACCTTTGATTTTCTAGAAAATAGTCCCATAAGTACTCCTCCTTCATCTCATTTATTATACTATAGAACACAAAAATAGTCACAAATAATGTGACTATTTAGTATTCGTTGCCATGACACCTACTAATGGATGTGGCTGATATGGTTCTTCTAGATATTGTTTTTCTTCTTCAGTTAATTCTAGTTCTGTCGCAAGTACAGCTGTATCAATATGTTTAAGTTTTGTTGCCCCTACAACAGGTGCTGCCACTTTAGACATCAGCCAGGATAATGATACTTCACTCATAGAAACATGATGCTTTGATGCAAGTTCTTCTACACGTTGAATAATTTCTAAATCTAAATCACTTGATGCATCATATTTACTTAATGCGTATGTATCCTGTTCTAGTCTTTGTGATGTAACTCCTGGATGTTTTGCGAGACGTCCTGAAGCAAGTGCACTATAAGGTGTCATCGCAATATTCTGTTCATCACAATAACGTTTCATTTCTCTTTCTTCTTCTCTAAAGATGAGATTATAGTGGCCCTGTACACTCACAAAGCCCTGTAATCCTCTTTCTTTCGCAATAGTATTAGCCATAGCCAATTGATACGCAAAACAGTTGGAAATACCTATTTCCTTAATCTTACCTTCTTTAATAAAGTCATTGAGTATTTCTAATGTTTCTTCAATAGGTGTTTGATAATCCCACATATGCATAATATAGAGATCAATATAATCAGTCTGTAATCTTCTTAAACTATTATTCAAACATTCAGTGAGATATGTTCTTGAATCAATAGAATCATCACTCTTAGGTGTATATTTAGTCGCAATCACGACATCTTCACGATGTCCATATTCTTTAATTGCACGTCCTAAATATTCTTCACTCGTCCCTGATTGATAGCTCATAGCTGTATCAAAGAAGTTAATACCTGATTCTAAAGCATGGAAAATAATCTTTTTAGAGTCTTCATAAGGTAATGTCCAGGAATGCATACCTTGAGAAGCATCTCCAAATCCCATACATCCTAAACATACCTTAGATACTTTTAATGAACCAATCTGTGTATATTTCATAGTTGTTCCTCCTGGCATTATCATAATTGATATAAGAAAAAATATCCAAAGACAAATAAGTACTTCTATCTATAAATAGACAAATAGCTCTATTTATCTATATGGACATTGTTCTTTTAATAAGTCCTTTAGTCCTAAGTAACGCATATGATTGATGTTGTCTACAAGTTCATCAATAGGTTCCTTCATTCCTTCTAGAATCCATTGAAGGACCATACTATGAGAGGCATTGGTATGGTAGAGTGTCGCAAATCTAAGTTCTTTTGATAATGGTTCACCTATGCAGTATTCATGCCATTTCAGATCAAATTCTATACAATGATGAAGCATATGTTCCTTTAAAGAGTTCTGTCCATCTAATGCAGAGGCCTGTTCAATAAATGTTTCATACTTCTTTAAGCTATTAAGTGTCTGAGTCAATGATTGTTTAAAGTCAATGGACATATCTTCATCAAATTCATTCACAATCACGCTATCATAGACATATGCAATAAGGTCATTCTTATCTAGAAAATGATTATAGAATGTCTGTCTTGAGAGTTCTGTATCCTCTAATAAGTCTCCTATTGTAATCTTAGATAATGGTTTCTTATTCAAAAGTAAGAGTAAACTGTTAGAAAAAGCTTTTTTAATATTCATGTTATCACCTTTAATTATTTTACATCTTTCATTTAAAGTATGCTATTATATCATTGCAAAAGCGATAGAAACGAGGTAAATAAAAATGAGTATACTTGCATGTCCTAAATGTCATGAACCTTTAGAAATTGAAGGTAAAACATGTAAATGCATTAATAACCATTGTTATGATATTGCCCGTCAGGGGTATATGAATCTACTTTTAAATCCTGATAAGGCATCTAATAATCCAGGTGATTCTAAGGAATCATTGATTGCGAGAAAGGCTTATCTTGATAAGGGTTATTATGATCCTATTCTTTTTGAAGTAGTGAATGAAATCAAGAAGAAAGAAGGTCCTTTAAATATCCTAGATCTAGGTTGTGGTGAAGGTTATTATACATATCGTATGAAACAGATTCTTGGTGATGAGAATACATATTGTGGTTTAGATATTTCTAAACTAGCTGTAAGAATGGCTACACAGTATGATAAATCTATTCACTGGATTGTAGGTAATTCTAAGAATATTCCAGTACTTGATCATTCTATGGATGTGATTACTGCAATGTTTACTGTAGTCAATCAGGAAGAACTCGCAAGATGTATTAAAGAGGATGGTTATATTATTCATGTAACAGCCAATAGAGATCATTTGATTGAAATTAAACATTTGATTTATGATGAAGTAAAGACTAAGTCTGATAAGTATATCCGTCTTCCGTTTAATGTATTAGAGAGTCATGATTTTAAGAAGACTATTTCTATTAAGAATCGTGAAGATGCATTAAATCTTTTAAAGATGACACCACATTATTATCATATCAAGAAAGAAAAGCGTGATGTTCTTGATACATTAGAAGCACTTGATGTCACTATTGATATTAAAGTGACTGTATATCGTCCATGAGAATAAAGAAACAGGGACAGCATCTTCTTATCACTATTGATAAAGAATATGAGAATCGTCCTTTATCTGATTTGTGGGCAGATCTGCATTTATCACGCAAAACAATTCATTTATTAAAACAGAATAAAGACTATAAAGTAAATCATGTATTTAGTATGAATCCTATACTTCATACAAATGATATATTAGATGTTCTTGCGTATGAACATGATGATGAGACATATGCGCCTGATTTTAATGATTTAGATATTGTATATGAGGATGATCTGATCCTTGTAGTGAATAAGCCTATTGGGATTGCGGTTTATCCAGATGATCCTCATAAAACAGATAGTTTATCTAATAGAGTAAGTGCTTATTATATGACACAGGGATATGATATTCCTGTTCGTTATATTCATCGTTTAGATAATGATACAAGTGGCTTAGTGGTATTCTGTAAGTGTCATTTAATACAGGCTTATCTAGATCATGCATTGTCTATTAAAGAGATACAAAGAGAATATCTGGCTTATGTAGAAGGAAATATTAAAGAGGGTAAGGAATATAAGATTGAACAAAGCTTAGGTAAGGATAGACATAGTCCTTCTAAGATGCGTGTTCATCCTAATGGTATTCCTGCCGTGACTTATTACCAGTGTCTAGAAAACAAAGAAGATCATGCACTTGTAAGATGTCGTCTAGAGACTGGTAGAAAACATCAGATCCGTGTTCATATGGCTTCTATTGGTCATCCTATTCTAGGTGATCCTCTTTATAATGAAGGCTCTGATTATCCACGTCTAGCTCTTCATGCAGCCTATATCAAGTTTGAAGAACCTATTACTCATCTTGAGATTGATTTATATAGTCCAATGGAATTTTAAAAGGAGATGGCAACATCTCCTTTTCATTATGACTTATTTACTTCCTGCATATACATTTCAGCTATATATGAAGGTCCACTCCACAAGAGTTTTGTAGTTTCATCGTAGAGGAATTTACCCGTTTTAGAAGATAAGAAATCAATTAATATATCTTTTCTGTCCTTACCTGTTTCTTCCGCAAGTTCTTCTACCACCATCGCAATAAGAAGATCTATGGTATAATCCATTCTTTCCTTTGAAAGTTTCACCATATCTTTTCACCCTTTCTTTTCAAGAAATCAGTGATATCATCAAGAACAGCTTCATCGCCTTCACAACTAAATATTCCATAACCTATTTCAATATATCCAAGAACATCATATTCCTTAAATATGTGAATAACCTGTTCAACAGGTAACTGCCACTCTTCTGAAGCAAGTCGGATTAATCGAGTTTGCATGAAAGTTATTTCTGTTTCCCTAAGCATTATAAATTCATCTTAATCAAACGTTACAAGCTTCACAATATTCTTATGGCTCTTATTAAAGAGTGTAGAAGCACCCACACATACACGTTCACCACATGATGAGAAGATAATAGATGTATCAGAGGCTGTTTCTTCATAACCAGTAATACACATCCAATGCCATGTTTCTTCTTCTAATATCTGTGCTTCATGAGTTAAGATCAACATACCAATAGGATGACCCTGATCAATAGCTGTTTTCACAAAATGTACACCCTGTTCAGGAGATTCAGTAATCTTCTGATATACAGGTTCTACATTTAAACCCATATGTTTCATATACTTCTTAAAGTTCTTCGCAAACTTATAGAAATAAGGGAAACCCATAATACCTGGCGTATTGAGTTTAAACATCTTTTTCATTAGTTCTAGAAAGTCTGAATAAGAGATATCTAGCTTATGTTCATAGAAACATGCCATATCTGCAGCGCAGACACTCGCACATCCTGCACGTCTTGCCCATTCATCAGGAAACCAGTCCTGGTCTCCACCATAGTAGTCTTGATTGTCTTTATGAAAGATCATGATAGGAAGTTCTTTTTTCATTTTGTGTACTCCTTCATATGAATTTTCACAATAAAACAGTTTTCTCCTTCTACATCTCCTTCAATGATATAAGTATCATCTATATGAGTAAGATAGAGTTCTATTGTCTGATGAGCGAGTATTTCTTTTTTATAGTTAATAGAAATAGAATCCATGAAATGATTTTCATAGGCTTCTACAGGAATTAAGTTAGAGGCAATACGTAAATAATGGGTATTGTTTAAATGTCTATTTGTATCTATATCACTATAGGGTACAGTATAGGTACTCACTAATTGTCTATCATCTTGTGTATAAAGTGTTTCTGGGTCTTCTTTGACTAATTCAGGATTATCAGGAAGAGTTAATCCAGCACGCTTAGGAGATGTAATACGACGTCTCTTTAAGTCAATCAAAGTCCAGATAGAACGACATTCACCAATACGTCTGCCTTCTTTTTCTATATAGTAGAATCGAGGAAAAATCACATTGGAATAATGTCCAATCTCAGTAATCAAAGTAATTTCATCATCTTCATAAATAGGTTCAGTTAATATAAGTGACTGTTTAGAAACAACATAACCATATTTACCTTTCATGGATTCTGCATAGAATCCTGATAAAGAACCATCTACAGTCGCTAGACGTGAAAAATAGACAAAGATGTTTTCATCTCTTAAACGACCTGTATAGTCACATTGATCATTCTGGATTGTGTAATGAAGTGTATACATTTTCATTTTCCCCCTTTTTTTATGTATTATACTTGTTCTTTTTCATTTGTCCATACAAATAGGGTATAGCCAAATTGAATAGTTCAATGTATAATTATAAGAAGAATAAAGGAGAGAACAGAATGGATCAGGTTTTAATTATACTTGCATTTCTTGTTGGACTCATCGGTCTCTACTTTACATATATGATTGTGAATGTAGTTGTAACTATTATTAAATCTAAGAAAAGAGATCATTCATTAAAATTCTGTATGAGTCCTACAGGTAAGGCTTTTTATATTGGTCTTACAGTACTTTATTTTGTGGTATTAGTTGGTTGTATCGCTTTTATGATTTCATCATATAATTCCCACAAAATGAACTACATTTCAAACGCTTTAAGTGTATGGGCTATTTATTCTATCATCTATTCAATGCAGATTGCGAATCTTGTATTAGTTGGTAGAAAGAATATGCTTGTTGGACGTCTTCTTATCGATTATCGTAAGATGAAAAAAATCAACTTCAATACAAATAATGAAATCACATTTGTATTCGCACAGAAGAACTTCAGATTCTCTACACGCTGGGTTGATAAACAGGTTTTAAGAAAAGCCGTAACAGGAAGAAGCTAATAAAAAAGATTCCGCGAGGAATCTTTTTTTGTTTACTCTGGTTTTTCAAACTGACTATAGTAGAGGTTATGATAGAAACCATTCTTCTTTAATAGTTCTTCATGTTTACCTTGTTCAATGATATGTCCATCATTCATCACAATAATCTGATCTGCTTTTTGAATAGTAGAAAGACGATGGGCTACAATAAAAGTTGTTCTACCAATCATCATTGTATCAAAAGCATCCTGAATCTGTCTTTCTGTACGTGTGTCAATGGATGAAGTGGCTTCATCTAGAATCAACATGGGTGGATTAGCCAACATGATTCTTGCGATAGATAATAGCTGTCTTTGCCCCTGTGATAAGTTACTGCCTTCTTCAGCAAGCATGGCATCATAGCCACCTTTTAACTGAATAATGAATTTATGCGCATGAGCTTTTTTAGCAGCTTCAATGATTTCTTCATCTGTCGCATGAGTTGAACCATAGGCAATATTATCTCTAATAGTACCTTTAAATAACCATGTATCCTGTAATACCATACCATATAGACTTCTTAAGTAAGAACGGTCCATGGTTTGTGTATTGATACCATCAATAGAAATAGAACCACTTTGAGGATCATAGAAACGCATTAATAAGTTAATCAATGTTGTTTTACCACATCCTGTAGGTCCTACAATCGCAATTGTTTCACCTGCATTGACATGAAGATTAAAATCAGTAATCAATGGTCTTTCAGGTGTATAACTGAAATTCACATAGTTTAAATCAATCACACCTTGTGGATGATCAATAGTCTTGGGATGTTCTGGGTTTTTTATACCTGGTTCATCAATAATCTTAAAGACACGTTCAGCACAAGCTAAGGCTGTTTCTAATTCAGTGAATACGTTAGAAATATCATTAAATGGCTTTGTGTACTGATTGGCATAAGTGAGGAATGATGATAAACCACCTACAGTAAGGCCTCCACCAATAACACTAAAAGCACCATAGATACAGACTGTATCATAAACAATCGCATTCACAAAACGTGTAGAAGGATTCGCAAGTGCACCTAAGAATTGTGATTTAACACCACTCTTAAATAAACGATCATTGATTTCATCAAACTTCTCTTCATTGATTGTTTCATGCTGGAATGCTTTGACGACTTTCTGGTTTCCTACCATTTCTTCTACAAAACCACTCATTTCTCCACGGATAGATAATTGTTCCTGGAAGAACTTGAATGTATATTTCGCAATAAGTGTGGCAACAATGAGAGAAAGTGGTGTTAATACAATCACAATCAAAGCTAATTTGACATTCACATACAACATAAACCCAATCGTACCTAAGATAGTCGCAATACCACCAAAGAGGTTAGTAAAGCCTTGTAATAAACCATCTGAAATCTGATCAATATCTGCAATCATACGGCTCATCATATCACCATGAGTATGAGAATCAATATATGAAAGAGGTAAGATCTGATATTGTTTAAAGAGTTCTGTTCTTAAGTCTCTTGTGATTTCATAAGTCATCTTATTAGATGCTCTGACTAAGAAATAGTTGAATAATGCAGTCATCAATACAGAGAATGCAATATAGAAGATCTTTTGACTTAGTCCCTGGAAGAAAACCTGATGATAACCAATCATCTGGTCGATGGCTTTCCCAATAAGAATTGGTGTCAAAAGAGTGAATATAATATTAATTGTAGAAAATAATAATGCACCTACAAGATAGATACGATAAGGACGGCAGAATGCCATAAGTCTTTTTAAAGTACTTTTATTCTTCATGATTCTGTCCTCCTTCCATCTGTGACATAACGATTTCCTGATATACATCACAAGTATTCATGAGTGTATCATGAGTTCCTTGTCCTACAACTTCACCATGGCTTAATACTACAATAGAGTCTGCATGCATTAAAGCACTCACTCTTTGAGAGACAATAATAACTGTCATATTAAGTGTGCTTAAGGCTTTTCTAAGTTTTGCATCTGTCGCAAAGTCGAGTGCGCTGGCGCTATCATCTAAAATAAGTATTTCTGGTTTTTTGACTAATGCACGGGCAATAGTGAGTCTTTGTCTTTGTCCACCAGATACATTCTTACCACCTTGTTCAATATAGGTGTCTAAGCCTTCTGTCATCTTATCGATGAATTCTTTAGATTGTGAGAGTTCTAATGCTTCATAGATGTCTTCATCTGTGGCATGAGGATTACCCCATTGCATATTTTCTCTAATTGTACCTCCAAAGAGTGTTGCCTGCTGAGGCACAATACCAATCATATTTCTTAAGTCTTCAAACTTATATGACTTGATAGGCTGGTCTTTGATACGGATTTCACCTTCAGTGACATCATAGAAACGAGGAATGAGGTTAATAAGTGTTGTTTTACTTGAACCTGTTCCTCCAATGACACCGATGGTCTGACCTGGAAGGATATTGAATGACACATCAGTTAACGCATTACCTGAATAGTATGAGAATGAAACATGATCATAAGTAATAAGGTTCTGATAGTCACTTGGAGCCTCGTTAATTCCCTGAACAATAGCTGGTTTCTGACTTAATACATCGGCACATCTTTTATAGGATGCACTGGCTTTATTTAAGATTACAATCACATTCGCAAAGACATACATAGAAAGTAAGATCTGGTTCATATAGTTAATAAGTGAAATGACTTCTCCCTGTGTCATATTACCTGCATTGATTTTAAAGCCTGAGATATAGAGGATTGCGATAATCCCAAAGTTCACAATGATTGTAGTGGCTGGGTTTAAGACAGCACTGAGGTTACCGGCAATGATCTGTTCTTCTTTTTGTTGAGTCGTTGTTGATTCAAAACGTTTTTGTTCATTTTCCTGCTGGTTAAAAGCACGGATGACTCTGACACCGGATAAGTTCTCTCTTGTGATAAGAGATACTTGATCTAGGATATGCTGGATATGAGAATACATAGGGGCTGTATGACTCATCACAAAGTAAATACTAAACGCAATAAGTGGTGCAACAATCACAAAGATCAAAGCCACCTGCCAGTTAATCACAAAACTCATAACAAGAGAACCAATAATTAAAAATGGTGATCTTGAACATAAACGAATAACCATGGCAACAGCTAACTGAATCTGATTGATATCATTGGTGATTCTTGTGATTAAAGATGGTGTACCAATAATATCAAGATCCTGATAATCATAGCGGTTGATGGCACGATACATATCTTTACGCATAAGTGTACCGACACCCTGTGATGTAAGTGATGCGAAATACTGACAAACGAGTGAACTGGCATATCCTACTGTAGATAAACCAAAGATCACAAAAGCCATCTTTGTAATATAGTTTGTATTATGTACAGCTACACCATTATCAATAATAAGAGCAACAGCCATTGGTATACATAATTCTAGAAATGCTTCTATGAGTTTAAATATGAAGCCTGAAATGGCCTGCCATTTATAAGGCTTTAAATATTTCATTAAATACATGTTTTTTCCTCCCTGTCCTTGCAACATTATAATCCTGTTTTATACTATATGTATAATATATATTTTATATAGAATCTATAGGAGATACATATGGAACTGAAACAGATGAAATATTTCAAGACAATTGTAGAAGAAGGCACTATAACACAAGCTGCACGTGTTTTACATATTTCTCAGCCTCCTCTTTCTATGCAGTTAAAAGCGATAGAAGAAGAATTAGATACAGTACTTATAGAAAGAGGACATCGTCATATCACATTAACGCCTGCAGGACAGTTATTTTATCGTCGATGTAATCAAATGCTTAATTTATATGAACAGACAAGTAAAGAGGTGCAAGGGGCTGCAACACAAATCTTACGTTTTGGGATTACTTCTTCTAATGGTTATTTGATTACACATGATCATATGGATGTATTTAGAAAGAAATATCCTAAACTAGATATTCATATGAAAGAAGGAACAACCTATGAAATGGTAGATGCCTTATTAGCTCATGAGATAGATATTGCGTTAGTCAGAACACCTTTTGATTCTACAAATGTGCAATCATTCTTACTTAAACCTGAACCAATGATTGCGGTAGGCCCTTCTACTCTTGTGAATGAAAAAAAGAACCATCTCATTGATTATCGAGATGATCCTGTTTTGATTCACAGACGTTACCGTCAGTTTATTGTCGATTATTGTTTAAATGAACTCCAGTTCCAGCCACATATCCCTATTATTACAGATGATATACGTACTGCCTTAGTATGGGGTTCAATATTAGATCAAGTAGTCATTATACCTGAAGCAGCTATCCCTTATATAGACTTAAAATCACAGACCTATACAAAACTCAAAGACAAAGGTCTCTATACGTCTGCAGCCTTTATCACAAGAAAAGAAGAACTGTCTCCTATTATAGAAACATTCATTTCTTTAATTATTAAAGACTACAAGATTTAAGCTATTCTTCTTCACTTCTAGATGATAAGAAGAGGCTTTGACTTCTTCACCATCTAGGTTACATGGATAATCTGATTCGACATCCACTTCATCTACAGTAAAGACATGTGCATGTTTGTCCTGATCAAGTGTTTCACTGACTATCTTCTTAATATACAAAGGAATGAGTCCTTTGTTAATTTGATCAAGAATCACGATATCCATAAGACCATCTTCTAATGATGCATGAGGAGCAATCTTATAAGCTCCACCATAATACTTGGCATTGGCACAGGCACATAAAGTCACAGGACCTTCGTATAATAGTCTCCCATGACTTATCATCTTGATGTGATAGAACGGATATTGAACAAAGTTTCTTAGAATAGAATATTCATACTGATGTCCTTTAAACATCTTAGGAATCTTGACATCATCATGCACATGATTCGCAATCACACTATCACAGCCAAAACAGGCATTATTAATAAAATAACGGTCATTCATTAAAACTGTATCTATAGAAACAGCATGCCCCTTTAGAGATGCCTTTAATACTTCTTTAGAATCATTATTCTTAGAAATCATTTTAAAGAAATCATTTCCTGTACCATAAGGAATAACCACTAATTTATGAGGTGTACCTACAAGTCCCTGAATTACCTGGTTCAACATACCATCACCGCCTACACTATAAAAACGTGTAGGTTCTTTATAATGTTTAATAATCTTCTTTGCATGATCAGGATAAGTACTCATGAATATATCATAATCATACCCCTGCATGACTTCTCTAATTGTTTCTATAAACGGATGATGATCATAATCATCATTTACTGGTTTAAGTAAAAATATATGTCTCATTATAGTCTCCTAAAGAAAAGACTGGATGAATATCCAGTCTAGATCATATCAATCTTTTCTAGCCACTCTTTTACGCCTTTGACATCAGTAAATGTCTTCGCACGTTTAAAGTTCGCATTTGGAATCATCTTATTAAAGTGAGCAATGCTCTTCTTGCTGGAATATTTGACATGGCCACGCCAGTTCTTTTCACTTGTACACATAGGCACAATTGTTTTACCTGATAAGTCATAATCCATACAGAATGAATCAATAATAAGTGGTTCATCCTTTTCCCAGCATGGATAAATAAGATATACAGTCTTGTATTGATCAATATCTTTCACTTGATTTTTAAGAGTAGGTAATGTATCTAATACATGTTCATTCTTATAATCATGTTTATTTACTTTAAGTGCTTTTGCGTAAGCTTCTCTTTCAGCTCTATGTTCCTTAATTCTCTTCTTAAAGTCTGTAGAGTATTCTTTAGAAGCCTGTAAACAAAGTAAGTCCCCTTCTGTATATGACTGTACTTGTTTTGCGAGTTCACGTTCTTCTCCATTGAATGAATAATATACAATCAACGTATCACTGAGACCACCTGTAATAGTTAAAGGGGCATCACTTTCTGAATATTTGGTATTATAAGTACATCCTGATAATGTGATCAACATCAAACATAAGAATGCAATGATCGATTTTTTCATAAAAAATCCTCCTCGGAGACTATTATAACATATTTCCTAGAAAAAAATAATGAGTTCACAATGTGTTCATAGATAAAAAGCATAATAGTACCTGTAAAGAGAAAGCAACTCCCTATAATAATAACAGCTTCCTTTTTACCAAGAGCATCCCTAAAATAATTTCCAAACTCCCTTCAAAATGACTCTTGAAATAATAACGATCAGGTATCCCTTCCTGATCGTTTTGTTTTATTTAAGTTTTGAATATTCTTCTTCATCCACCGCTTCAAGCCACTGGTTTGAAGCATTTTTATTTGGTACACTTTCTGCAATATGTACAAAATAGCTTTCTGGTGCTGCACCGTGATTAATCTGCTGTTACGACTAGATACGCATTAGAGATGTCTCCATCCAAATGCTGTTCTAGCAAGGGATTTTTCCCTTGAACACATCATTTATGATATATGGTGGCACTTTCTGCCCCCACTCAGGAAATGTTGCTAAAATACAGTTTAGATTTATCATACATACAAAATGGAAGTTATCTATTTCTCCTCTTCGTTAAGACCTAGTTCATTACATATTACTTGCTATCCCTGATACCTTATTCTTTCTACCAGCGTTTCCTTTTTCAGATTA
>OIXW01000022.1_pt1 | contig 42249 bp, 59 predicted proteins | sample 1587951 | NCBI WGS metagenome assembly OIXW01 (sample SAMN03283239) | human gut metagenome | biome: human-associated habitat; material: feces | host: Homo sapiens | place: Peru | collected 2012
TCCTCGATGGTAAACGCCCTTTTCTGAGCGTTTGCCGAAAGCAGCGCCATCACGAGTGCTGCCGAAAACATCAATCTCTTGTTCATATAACCTATAAATATTTATATTTCAGATGCAAAAGTAACAATTATTTTTGGATTTTCTGCAACCTTTTCACTACTTTTATCGTCTAAGCTATAAATAACATTGATAATAACATAAAAAAGAAAGGAAAAGACAATGATTTTGAGTACAACTTTACTGTGTTTCTCAGTGTTTAAAGGGGTTCTCTGATGCTCTGATAACTTGAAAATGCCGCAATCATGCACCATGTTGCACAATTGCGGCTCTTAACGATGAAAATAAACTGAATAAATACTGCACGGAATTATGGCAACACTTAGACTATATTTAGATACGAGGGTAAAAAGGCAGGATGGTACGTTCTCCATCCGGCTTGCTGTCAACCACCATGGTGGGACTGCCTTCATTTCCCTCAATCAATACTGCAAGAAAGACGAGTGGGATAAAAGGGCTTGCAAGGTGCGCAAGCGTCCGGATCGTGATGCTATCAACGACTTCCTTCTTGACCGTCTTAATTTTTATAATAGAATGATGATGAAGGCGCAATGCAGGGAAACATACCGTGGCGACATTACGGCTAGAGAACTTCGGGACTTAATCATGCTTGAAGCCGAGCCTGCAAGGGAGAAGGTCGCCCTGCTTCGAGATGGCTTCATTGCCTACGAGGGCAGGAATCTGAAAAAGAACACGATAAACAGATATAAATATACTTGGGCAAAGATTGAAGCTTTCCTTGGGAAGGAAAAAGCGGCTCTGCTTACATACGATGAGATTAATCGGTCTTGGCTTGAAGATTTCGATGCGTTCATGGCAAAGGAAGGCTTGTCTAGAAATACCAGAGCCAGCAGGATGCTCTGTGTCGCTGCTGTCTTCAACCTTGCGATAGATAATGAGCAGACGAAAAACTACCCTTTCCGCAGGTACAGTCTCCGGCTTGAGACAACGAAAAAGCGAGATTTGTCCGTTGAGGAAATCCGCTCTATCTTCGAAGCTGGTGGTGATGAACTGGTCGAAATGTTCCTGCTGATGTTCCTGCTGATTGGTATCAATGTGAGTGACTTGTTCGCCTTGACAAAGGAGAATATCGTCCGTGGTAGACTGGAATACGACCGAGCGAAGACTGGTAGGCATTACTCCATCCTTCTTCATCCCGAAGCTCTCCGAATCATCGAGAAATACAAAGGGGAAAAGAAGCTGCTTCGTTTCTCGGAGCATTTCAGGAACGTTGATGTTGCAACGGTCATGATTAATAAGAAACTCGCAAAGGTGCGCCCAGGGCTTACTACGTACTACGCTCGCCATACGTGGGCATCTATAGCCTTCAACATTGGTATACAAAAGGACGTGGTGTCGCTTGCGCTGGGTCACTCGTTTGGTGTCCGGGTAACTGATACCTACATCAATGCAGACCTATCGAGAGTAGATGAAGCAAACCGCAGGGTTATTGATTACGTGCTGTACGACAAAAAATAGCCTTATTTCTTGCGAATTTGCCGCAGAAACGGCTCAAATTGTTTTTGGGGATAGTTTTACGTGCTTACCACGTAAACGCCACAGAACGCAAATTTCGGGGTAAATCGGGAAAAGAGCACAAAAATACCCCAGCGGTGAAAAAGTCGACCCGCTGGGGTAATAAGTGGAGACCACTTTAAACATTCAGTGATGCAAAGGTACGCTTTGCCTTTGAAACAACCAAATTATTTACCAAAAAATTTCTTCCTCAACAAATCATTGATAAATCGTGACTTGTTGGGCAATGCGTTGAGGAAAGGCAGCAGGTCGTTGTCTATCTGTATGCCAACAAGCTTGACCGTTGCGCCTGCACCCTTCTTCGTTCTCTTGATGTTTCTTCTATTATTCTCCATATCCGTGATTTTTTACTGGTTCTCCATTTACTCGCAAAAGGTTGCGCTGCTCGACACGACACTTCTTCGGGTACTTGCGTGGAGTGCCATCCTTCTTGCAGGTCTTGCCTTTATATACCAGGCAAGGCAAGGAGTTATATTCGTAGCCTCTATGTGAAATAATCCAATCTTCAACCCTTATCGTATCGCAGTTGTCGCTGATATAATCGCCAACCTTAACTGGGCTGTGCTCCGTAGCAAATTTCCTTGCCAGCATTACTCTTTCCTTCTCTGCCTTCACCCTGATTTCGTGCAGGGCTTTTCTGTACTCTTGTTCTGTCATTGTCTTCTGTCTTTTTTAAATTGCCTATCTAACTTCGTTTTCATTCTGTTCATCTTGTGCTCAAGCCTGCCAATCTGCTTATAAGATAGCCACTCCGGCTTGATATTCAGTTCCAGCCAGTACTGGCGCATTTCCTTGCAATGCCGGGCGATGCTCGGGAAATAGAGGTGTCGCTCGTATGGGTTGCGAAGGAAGTACTTGCAATCGGATAATAGACGACCAAGCATCATGTATTTATGCTTTTGCCCTTCTCCAAGACTGACAAGCCTTCCGTTGTCCCCGATCCACAGCATTGCGCCCTCTCCCTTCCATTCAAAGTCGAAAGCCTTGCTTACCGGATAATAATAGCCATCGAGCACTGTGCCTTCCTTGAGGTCTCGCCCTATCTCTCGCAGGCAGGTTCTTCCCCAGCTGGTCGTTACCTCAACCACTGCTTGTGCTGGTATCTTGTCGTATTCCTTCATATCTTGATATATTGTGCAGGGCTTGCGCCCTGCTGGTTAATAATTCTGTTGAAATTGTTATCTGTTTATTCTCTCAAAGCAATGTTCGGAAGGTGTATATATCTCCATGCCAGTCGCCCAGTTAATGTAAACTTTAAATGCCCCTACGTTGCGCCCGAACGCCTTTGCTTGCATCATTCTTTGTTTCTTGTTGTCGAACTCAATTTCTTTTATCCCTACAACATTTCTCTTGCGGTCTTCCGCTCTTAAAAGTGCTAATTCCATAATTGTCTTATTTCTCGATGAACACCCTGATATTCTGACCTTTTCCTCTTCTGTTCCAGTACCAGGTGCCGTCAACTGAATAATCGGTATCTCCACCGCTGCAAACGAACTCTGTACCTCCCTTATCCCAGTAGTGCTGACCTTTTGTTCTTACCTTTGCCAGTGTCACCTTTACCATATTTGATGTATCCATATTCTTGTCGTTTTGTGCAGGGCTTGCGCCCTGCTGATTAATACTTTTCAATCCAATACTCTGTTTTAAAGTTCACGCATAAGCCTACAAATTCAGACTTGAAATAACCTTGTCGTACCCAGTATGGATAATGTCTGTCGGCTTTCTTTAGTCCCCTGAACAGCTTGTTCAAGAATCGCTCTGCCTTGTCCTTGCGTGTGAAGTCTGCCACCTCATCGATTTCCTTGCCTTCCATCTGTCTCTTGATGTAATATTTTGCTCTTGCCATATATCTGTCCTCCCTTGATTACTTAGCATACAGTGTTACAACCAATCCTCTTCTGAGTGCGCAGCGGCAAGCGTCCATACCAGCCTTCAATGCTCGCTTGATAAACTTATTGAAGAGTTCTGCTCCGATGAGCTTCAAAATTCCGCTTACTCCTACGAGTGTGTTTATCTTCTTGCCATCCTCTGTGCGTCCGAAGACCTTAATACGGAAGTTTGAGTTGATAAACTTTGTTGTGAACTCTAAAATGTTTGAATTTGACTTTTTCATTTTCTTCTCGCTTAACCGTGTTGCGTAGGGCTTAAATTACTGAATGTTTATTGTGCTTATCTCCTAAACACGATGCAAAGATATTAATATTTTTCGGTTCCACCAAAACTTTTCCCGAAAGATATTAATATCTTAACTTTTATTGGCTGTTTATGTCGTAAGCACGGCTGTTTTCGGTCGTGTTCTGTCGTTTTCGGTACGCTTTCGGCTGTTTTCGGTACGCTTTCCACGCTCTATATAATAATAACCTGCACGCATTAACTAGAATGAATATAATCTAACTCTCATATCCCCTACCCCTTTTCTCTCAATGAAAAGTGTTCTTCGCACAAAAATGGGCAGAAAAACGCTCTCCTGCGCTTCCTGCCCTTCTTGAAATTGATATTATGATTGAACCTACTGAACTCTCTTCTTGATGCGCTCCTTTATCCAGTTAACGGCAATGAGTGCCAGGAATAGCAATACGCAATCGCCAATGAATAATCTTATCTTGTGCCATGTGCTCACTGGCTTCTCTACCTCCTTTGTCTTGTATCGGTTTACGTAATACTTGACCTTTACGGTGTCGGTCACGAATTTGTAAATGTCGCCTACGATGGTGTCCGTCTTGGTCGTTGTCTTCCATCTGGTGGTCGTAAGATTGTGCCACCTTTCCTTGATTATGGTGTCGCCCTTGATGTACACCAGCACGCTGTCATGCTTGAATACGCTGTCGTGCTGCCGGGTGTCCTGCCAGTGGATCTGTCGCTGGTTCACGCTGTCACGTCTTGCACTGGTGTGTGCGCTGTCGTGATAAACTGTGTTATTTTGCGCTGTTTTGGCGCAGGAACAGCCAAAAATCAAAAGTGGGGTAATTATAAGCATGGCGAGAAATAACGCCACAGAACGCAAATTTCGCCCTTTTCTTGAATTTTCCATACTTTGAAATGTTTGATTGATGTGTTTATTATGCAAGCACCTTGATTTCCAAGGCTTCCTTGGCTCGCTTTAAATACTTCTCGCAGGCTGCCAGTCCGTTGTACCCTCCGTTTATCTTTCTGCGGATAGCCTTCAAGTTGTCTTGGTCTGCCAACTCATTGCAGCCGAAGGTGTCGAATACCCACATCGAGGATTTCGTTGCTCCCAGAGAACGCTCAAGAAGTTCGGGACTTCCCACAACATCGAAGCCGCAATAATTGGCATACTTCCGATAGTTGGCTCGCCCGGTAATCTGTATCAATCCCCTACCCTTGTACTTCACGCCATCGCCATGCTGGGTGTTGCCGAGGTCTTTCCTGCCCTCGTAGGCTCTGCCGCTTGCCAGTTCCTTTGTGTATCTCAACTCTCCGCTTTCGTGGGCAATCTGTGCGAGATAGTGCGCCATACGCAAAGGAGTATTGATGTGGAAATGCTCTGCCCATCCGTTGATGATTGGAAGGTAGGTGTCTGCCCTGCTGCCTGCATTCGGCATTACCTTTAGAAGTTGTGCTCTAGTTATCCTCATTATCTCCTCCTTTCTTCCGCTCTTCCTTCATTATCTCGACAACCGCCTTCGCAATTTCGTCCTTGTTCTCGAGGATCACCTGCATCGTGCGGTCTTGCTTGCGTATCTCAGCCTTCTCGTATGCCTTCTCCCGGATGCTTTTAAACTCACACAGAAGCAGATACACCGTCCAGGCGATGGAGAACATGGGAAATGGAGAGATAACACACGTAGCCACGTCCATAAGCGAAGCAATACCGAATGTCGGGAAATACTTCTTCGCCTTGTCGCACGTCTTCTTTAGTCCGGTTGACGTTCTTGCAACATGCAGTTCCTTCGCCTTCTGTATGCCTGCTATCAGGTCAATTGTCATCGCTATCAGAATTGTAGCGAAACAGATAAAAATTACTAGGGCGCACAGATAAAGGTGGTGCACCTGAAAATCGTGAAATACTTCGCTCATATCAATTTATTTTTTTGGTTATTCCAATTTCTCCCAGTCGATGGTCACGCCCTTCCCGATGATGTCTGCCGTCCACCTGCAGAATGCCATACCCTCGTATCCGTCCGGATCACTGGCTACGGCAATAGCATACTGTACGCAGTCGCTCTCGGTCTTGATTACCTTCGGGTAGAAGTCCGCATAAGCCATATTAGCCAAATAGAGAATATCCCCGAGGGTCGTGCCCTTTGAGATTATCTCGTTGTTTGTCGCAAGCCGGATTTCGTCTACCGTCCAACGGTGGCTCGTTCCGTCTACGTTCTTCATCTGCTCGCTTGCCTTGATTGCTAGCTGCTTCGTGAAGTGGTAGCCGTGCTTGGCAACGTATGCCACGTACCCACTGGCTCCCATGAGTGCCTTTGCTGCCTTCTCGTATGGTAAGCTGTGGATGATGTCGCTCTCTTGATGCTGGTGTCGCTCTTCCTCGCTATCGCAGGAATGGCGCAAAACGATGATTTTCTTCATTGTGCGCCCTCCTATCCTAGTTTGTCGAGTAACTGTTTAAACCATGCCACGAATGCCGCTTATATCGCCCTCAAGTGCCTTGAAACGCTTTTCGGTTTCCTGCTTCTCCTTGATTGCCGGGTTCAAAGCTGCAAGAAGTTCTTCGCCCTTCGCTTTCCGCTCCTTGCTTGGCTCGTATGCCTTGATTATCTCATCGGCTTCATTTACCAATTTCCCAACTTCGGGCAAAAGGTCTGCCTTGTCGGTTGCCAGTACGGTTTCGCCTGCAAAGGTTACTCCCAGGTGTTCGGGGATGGTGTAGATGGTCTGCTTTCCCTCAACATCGATTGTTACGTCTCGCATGGGCTGTCCGCTGCTGGAAATGGTTGCGATGCCAGTGTTGATGTGCGGCTGGTTGTCTACGACCTTGCCTTCCTTAACTTCCACCGTCTGCTTGTCTAGCAGATAGACCGGGTGATTTCTCTGTATATTCTTAAATTCCATAATGCGCTTTTTTTAGATAATTCGATAAATAGACAAAAAGGGGTCTCACTGATAGAACAGCGAGTTGCCCCTTGATAGATTTTGTTTAGACCGCCTACGCTCCAGTTGTGGTTGTGGTGGTCTTCAACTGCTGGATAATGAAACCAGTCTGCTCTCTGCGCTTGCTGTCCTCCAGCTGGATGCGAAGGTCTTGCTCCCAGTGGTTGTTGAGAACGTCAACGATGCGCTGGGTGTTGTCCTTGCCCGAGTTCTTCAAGTCGCAAACGACCGTCTGGATGAGGTTGCCGAGGTTACTGAAACCTCGCTCCAGCCCAGTATTGGTGTAGCAGAACCCCTGCTGCATTGCGTTGATGATGTCCTTCTGCCCCAACTGGTTCTCGTAGCCCATACGATTGATGTTCTGCTGCGTGGTGCAGCAACAGTCCTTCAACTGCTGGATGATGTTGAGGTTTCCGAGGTTCGCTGCGTTGATTACTCGCTCTGCGCTGAAACCAACCTTGCCGCCTACATTTTGGATTGCTGCCTGCACGCCACAGACTGCATTCTGCAGCTGGTTCATATCGCAGTTAAGATTCTGCGCCAGCTGACCAAGAGCAACGTTGTTGCCCTTCACTGCGTCCATCAAGAGAGCCGTATTATTGCCGTCCTGCATCTGTGTGCGAAGGCTCGCAATCTGATTCTGCAATTCCGTGTCCTGCAAATTGCCGCCACGGTTATTCCAGTCTCGCATCCAAGCCATCATCATCATATAGGCAAACGGGTTATTCATCCAGTTGCCCATACCACCGTTCATTGCTGCCAGCATAGTCGCTGGATCATTGTCTCTACCTCTAGCGAGCAACGCTGCCGCCAGGTTGTCATTGCCACCGTCCCCAGTGCAATAGACTTTCTCGATTGTGTCTGCCATAAAATTTTGAGTTAATTATGTCGTGGAAGCCAAATATTGGAATCCGCTGCAAAGTTACTCTGATTTTCGGCTCGCTCCAAAAAGTTAGTGCAGGGGTATTTATCGAATTATTGTCAAAGAACGCTTTTGGTTATTTTCTTTTTGTTTCTTAAATGCAAATCGGCTCTACGTCCTTGTTTAGAAGGGTCGCTTGTGCCGTGGCAAGTCGATAAACTCGAGACGTACTGATATAGGTGTAAGACATCTTGCTCAGATGTCTCACTGCTGAAACGGTGCGGTTCAGAACGGTCGCAATGGTCGTTATGCTGAATCCTGCGTGTATCATCTGCTCAACGACCATACATCGTGTCATTACGAGGTTTTCTGCTCTCGACTTGCCGAGAACGTCTTCTCTTGTAATGCTCAACTCTCCGCTCGGCAGTTCGATGGCACAACACTTGATTACGTTGTCTATAACTCGCCATAGTTCTTTCTCCTTGTCATTCATATATAAAAATGTTTTAATCGTTCCCCAACATCGAATCAATCATTCCGTCAATGGCTTCATCGGTCATGCTCTTCTTTATAGAAGGATCTGCGCCAATTGACTTCATCATCATAGCTACCCAGGGGTTGTCACTCTCCAGCGTGGATTGTATCTGCTCCTTGTATGCTTCGTGAAGTTCGCCCGATTCCTTGAAATCCAAAAGAACCGTTCGCAAGGCTTTCACTGCGTAGTTATCCATCAGCAAGGGATTGTCCCTTGCCGATGATAATTTGGTCAGAAGCACTGCCAGTGCTTCATGTAATTGTTTCTTCTTCATATTGACTTATTTTAAAATTTCTAAACTCAGCTACTTAGAGTTTTATCTGATTGTGATGTTAGCATCAGAATTTGGCATCTTAAACACAGATGCGTAAGTTGGAACTTTATCAGGATTGTTTATCCAATTAGCAGATTTCAAAGAGATTATATCTGCACTAACACCTTCAATTACTGGCTTTGTGTCTTCGTAAGTCAAGATACTAACATAACCATTGCACACTTGAATTGTGTTATTGATTGAATATTCTTTGTTTGTGCTTACAGATACTGTATGTAGTTCATTTTGAATCTCGTCATAACCTAAAGCATTAGCAAGAATATTTCCATATTTACAATAACATACATCTGTACAATGTCCTGCTACTCCATTATGCACGATTGGATGGAATTGGTTATCAATACCCATCAACATCTGCCCTAGTAAGCATCTGTCGTTTATATTGCCCGTGTTAACGTATTGCAAGTTGTGTTCATCAGCAATCTTCTTGAAAGCGGCTTCCTTTTGAGAATTATGCCAAAACATCTCACTGACAACAATGGTCGCTCTCTTGTATTTGTTTTGTAAAAACCTAATCAATCTATCGAACCCTTCTTGATATGTATCTACATAGTTACCATTTTCACCTGCCCTAAATATTATCAAATCATAGTCCGTATCACTAACTTTTGAAAATAAAGAATCTAAATCCACATTATTCGGATTGGTTTCCCAATCAAATATATTAAAAGGAGTTACTGATGCACTTACATTCTTTTGCTTCAGTATTCGTTCTAGATAATTCGTCCAAGTTGTCTCAACCTTGTTTGTTGAAGCCATAGCCCAAGACTCATCTCCATAATATCCAATGTCTTCACTCTTGGCATGCGAGGTCAGTGAATTTCCCAAAGCCAAAACTTTTTTGTAATTTATCGGTAATGGGACTAGTTCACCATCTATAACTTTTAGCTGATAAGGATTGTTGTCTGCATCATATACATATTGTTGCTTGTTTAATTTACTTGCAATTGAGTTTAGAGTTTCATTCGTTTTCTCTATATCTGTTGCGTAGGCAAAAGCACTTTCTACGCTTACCATATTAAACCCGAATACAACTATACCTCCAAAATCGGCTGCCAACTCTGAAAAAACACCGTCCCAATGTGGTGAATATAGAAAAGTCTTTTCGCCAGATTGCTGTGCTCTTTCGTAAAGCTGACTGCATGTTGCAGAATCGTTAGTTATAGACAAAGCAACGGTTTCTCCTTTTTTGATTAATATATGCTTGTCTAAAACATTAATCGTGTTATTTCCTGGGCTTAGAACTACGTTAGTTCTTGACCTCTCCACAAACATATTTCTTTGGTCTAGAAGCCCAACCCTCAAAGAGAATACCCCATTTCCATTGACACACGCTTTAATTTGATGGAGAAAACCATCTTCATTAGCAATAGAATCACGAACCACTAGACCACCATTTTTATGAACCTCAAAAGGGAAAGTAGTTGGTTCTCCCGGGAAATCATCAATTCTGCCATAAAAATTCTTATCAAAATTAGTCTTGATTAAGGCTTTAATAGGCAATATATCAGACTTTTGGGCATAGCTTGCCTTATTGTAATACGAATCTATATTTTCTTTATCTTCCATACCAGTAGCCATCATTAAAAGGGGTATAACATCCTCACTTCCTCTGTCAATAATAAATAAAGGTACAACGGCTAATCCATTCTTATTCTCAATTTCTTTCAGAAAAGAAGTTTCCTGACTTCCTCCTACGATATTACAATAGAATATTTCCGCTTTACCCTTTCTGACTTCTGCATATACGATGCTTACAGAATCCTTTGGTACGTCAATGCTAAATTCTTTAGTTAAATTTGTTCTTTTTGCATAAGGGAATAATATTACAATATTAAATTTACCTTTTATAGTAACAGAGGTATTATTATGGATAAATGTATAGTCATCTAAAATACCCCAATTAACTGCTTGATTGCCTTGAAATGCGTATGGTGAACCGAAATCAATAAAATAGTTTCCAAATTTACCATTATACATCCTTTTCAGAATATTAAGACCATTAAGAGAGCATTCCACGTTGTCAAAGTTTGGGTACACTCCGCTTTCATAGCCGATGTAGAAAACTTTTCCGTCTTCAGGGGTTGCATTTTTACTTGCCACTCCGGCAAATGTGTCATCTAAGTCGCTGAGTTTAGAATCCTGCTGCTCTGCAAGCTCAACAAGACCAGCGATAGCACCGCCTACCCTCTCGGCTGTGTTCTCGCCCACCTGCGTAGCGTTCTTGACCGCTTCCGCCTGCTGTTTAATTTCGTCTATTGTTGCCATATATTAATCTCCTATTGCATGAATGTGTGCCCTCGTTCCTCGCTGTGCCTTCACTTCCCCTTTCGGGGTGAATGCCTTGAGGTATTCGAGTGCATCTGATAAATATCTTTCTGCCATATCCATGATGTCGTTGTATTGCTTGTTTCTTGATACATCTTGGACATGGTCTGAATAATCGTCTCTGTGGCGCATTCCACCTGCTCGGCTTATAATTGTGCCATCGGCACGAAAAAGCCTCGCATACGTGAAATAAGCGAGTGCTTTGCGTATTCCGCTGGTGTACTTCTGCACCTTGGTTTCTTCTTGGCTGCAATCGCCCTCCTTCTTGGTGGTGTATTCGCCACCGTCCAGGAATACCGCAGGCTGGAAATCGGGCAATACTGAATCACCCCACTCTCCCTGCTCGGTCGCTGCCTTGAACCGCTCCCACCCGATAGCCGGTATGATGTTCGCATCCTCGCATTCCCGAATGTATGCGTTCACATCATCCTCATCTAGGTGTGTGCTGGTCGGTCGTGCCAGTTTTTGGAACTGATCAACCGTGATAAGTTGTTTTCTTTGTTCTCCCATAGGCTCAATCAATTAGTCTATCGTGTTGTTCCCTGCCACCTCGCTGCTGATATACTTTAGCGGCTGTAGCTTGGGGTCTAGGTTCTGAATGGCTGGGTCGTGCCAATTCTCGAAAATCTTCTTGAAGGCTCGCTCGATGAAACGCTGCTCGGTTGTCACTTCGCCTGCATAGTATTCGTAAGCATCCTGCATCACTTGTCCGCTGAATCCCAGCTTGCCAATACGGATGGAGTAGAAGAGTTCTTGATGGAACTGTGCGTAGATGCGTTCAATAACGCTGCTGTCGGTCACGGAAAACTCCTTGTCGAAGTTTTTTGTCGGGAAGGCGACAACCTTCGGTTCGTCTTCCTCGTTCTCCACCTCTACAGCTAGAATCTTCGCTGTGTTCTCGTCCCCTTGGAACTGCAAAAGGTCTTCATCGGAAATCATCTGTCCGCTCTCCACCTCTTCGCCATTCTCATCGAACTTTGGAACGCCCTTTTTGGTTACAAGCATACACGATACGAGGAAGTTGTTGCGGACGTTTCTCATCTTGACGTTGCCCAATCCCTCATCGGTCGAAATCTCAGTGATGGCTGAATCGTAGCTGGCTGTCGGATAAATAAACTGTCCGTCTAGGCTCTGCCACAGAATCTGCCCCTTGTAGCTGTCGATGCCTCCTGCGTTCTCAATCTGTTCAAGAACGATGTCGGGGTCGGGATTGAAAATGTTGATGCGTTCAATAGTCTTGTCGTTCACCATCAACCGCTTTCCGTTCCTCGTTTTTTTCTGCTCCCAGTCGGGATGCAGCAAGACGTGCGCCACGCTCCCCTTGTCGTCCGTCTCTTCAAGGCGGCAATTTTCAAAGGGTACGTGGCTCACGCTCGACACCTGCCCTAGAACGTTGTAGTTTACATGAAGGGCAAAGCCTCCAAAGCGTGCGAGGTCTTGCGCTACGTTCCGGAGCAAATCGTCTGCCGTGTCCCCCTGCGGGTTCATCGCCAACGATGCTAGAATGTCGCTATCGAAGCCGTAGCCCTCAATAAATCGGGCATATCGGTTAAGGCACAGCATTGCCGTACCGCTGGCTTCCGTGATGCGTGCGAGGTTCTGCGGATAAAGATTATCATATCCGTATGCCTGCATCTTGAATCGGCTGACGTAGCCAATATCAACTCTTCGCTTTGGCTTCTTAACTGTCTTAACGTTCATATTGCTTGTGTCGTTTTACTTGTTGTTTTACTCTTCTTCCTTGCCTGCTTTTTCGGCTTGGTCGAGGTCTTTCTTCTTGTCGCTGCCTGCTGCTTTTTCGGCAGGATCTTTCCCGGTGGTATCATCTGCACCGCTGTCGCTGCCTGCTGGCGGCTGCTTGTTCTCGCTGCCTGCTGGCGGCTGCTTGTTCTCGATGAGTTCATCGCTGGGTATCTTCTGAAAGTAGCTTTCCATGTGTGGGTACTTCGTCAGATATTCATGCGCTACCTTGTCGGTCAGGTTCTCATTCGTGAAAATCTTACCATGGTAGAAATCCGGGCAGGAAATGATAAAACCTGCCTTGAGTGCGTAATTACATGTTTTTGGCATTGCCTTTTCTTTTTTGAGTTTTAGATAAATTTCAATCAAAGCATCGTGGTAACACTGCTGGCAGGTTGTCGGTACAAACCGCTTGCGTGTTACCTCGAAATATAGAGTTTCTATAACTGCCTTGTCAGTTGCATCAAAGGGACTGTCGAAACGTGCCTTCAACTCCTCGACCTTGGCTGTTGCTTCCTTGTATGTCATAGGCTACGCTGCTGCTTCCGTCAGAAGGCTCTGATACTTGGCTGCTGTTGTCTCGCTGTCGGTGTCAAAGAAGAAGTAAGCTGCCTTTGGTACGCTCTCCTCTTCCAGCGTGATAAGCCAGCCGCCCTCGGTATCGTCTGAGTACTTGTCGTTCTCGCCTGCGCTTGCCTTCAGTGCCTGCGCATATCCGAACACCTGATACTCTGCCTTTCCGTCCGTTCCCTTAGAGAGATTGCGAAGGATGATAACGAACTTTCCATTCGCCAGTCCGTCAATGATATTTGCGCAAACGTCAGGTGTGTTAGCCAATACCACGACTGCTACGGTGTTCTTCCAGCTGTTGCGGTACGTGCCAACGGTCAGCTCGGTCTTGGTTCCAGTGAATGGCTTGCTGCCTTCCTGCCGGATAGCGTATGCTTTCTTGCCAGTCTTCAGAACTAATGTTTTAATTATATTGCCCGCTACAACGGACTTGGTGAAGTCGATGTCGTCTCGGTTGATGATAAGTCCATCGCCCTCCAGTCCCTTTGTTACTTGGTCTTCGCAAGGGATGATGATGTCCTGAGCGATAAGGCTCTCGCAAGTTGTTGCCATATTAATTCGTTTTAAATTGTTATATCCCCAACACCGTTTTGTGGGTGTTGAGGATTGTCAAAATAACTTAATACTAAACTGAAAATTTGGAGCGATTAGTAAGCTGCATGGATCATGTCCTCTTCGAGGAGAGCCGTTCCAATCTTACCAGTAGCATAGAGATAGTTTCTGCGCTCCTTCTGGTCGAACCAGATGTCGAGGTCGCTGATGAGATTGTCTGCGTCTGTACCAATCATAAGGTGCTTAGGGTTGCAGAATACCGCACGGTGTGGAAGGTTGACTGTCGTTGTGCCCTTCTCGTATGCTTTAATCATTCTGTCCCAGATGCCGACACGTGCAATCTTCACTCCGTTGTAGGTCGCTACTTCGAAGCCATCGAACAACTTCTCCCATGGCATAATGTCGTGGTAGGTCTTCTTGAGGTCGTAGGTTAATGCGTCAGCAAGCGAGCGTGTCATGAGCAATACGGCATCGCTGTCGTCAACGATACGTGTGTCTGCATCCATCAAAATGGTGTCTACAAGTGTAGTAGCCGCACCACTCTTGCGCAATGCAGAAATCTGCAATGCTGCCGTGGTCTCGCTGTTGGCTGCGATGGCGGTATGTTTGGTCGCTGTGGCTGTAAAGATGCGCTTGAATAGACCATCGCAGACGTTGAAATTACTGACATCTAAGCCTGCTGTCAGCTTGCCGCCACCGCCACCTTCTTCACTTGCCAGTGCTGCTTCCTTGTCGCCAAGCCAGCCGAAACGCCAAATCATCTGCTGCATGGCTCGCTGGAGTGCATCTGCATAGATTGTCATGAAGTCGGTGCTGGTGAGGTCGCCAATGGCTGTACCAGTCTTCAATGAATACTCTGCGATGGTTCCCTTCAATGCCTCGTAGCAAATCTTGAGAGGGATTTCCCACTGTCCGAGTTCCCAACGCTTCTGAGAGTTTGCGATTCCCTTCTCTTCGTAGGTAGGGTCGCAACCGCCACCCTTCTTACCGACCATTTCCATCTCTCCGAGAAGAGCGATAGGGTCTTTCTCTTTGACCTTCTGAATATTCACGAATGAAGAGAAATCTTCATCGTTGTAGAAGGTTTCCTGCACGGCATCCTTGATGCTTGCGAGGTTTTCTGGCTCGAGTTTAAGGTTCTCGAGTTGCTGTTTTGTAAATCCTGCCATTATTTTCTTTTGATTTAATGGGTTAATACTTGATTATTTCTTGCCCTTTTTGTGGAGCTTGGCAAGTCTCTCCTTGATGGCGTTCTTGCCTTCCTCGACTGGGTTAACGTTGTCGCCTGCGCCCTTGCCGCTTGGCTGTCGCTGCGCTGGCTGGTAGTGGCTGCTGTAGCCTGCCAACACCTTCTCAGCACCGCCTGCCATCTTCACGGCATTCAGGATGCGCATGTCTTCCTTGCTCTTTGCGAGTTTCTGTGCGCCTGCCAGCTGTGCCTTCGTGTCGCTCAACTGCTGTTTGAGTGCTGCTACCTGCTGTTTCAACTTGGCTACGGTTTCGTTGTCGGTGCTTGATGCGCTGCCGCCATCACCGCCTTCACCGCCCTCATTGTCGGTGTCGTTGTCGGTGTTGTCTGCGGTCTGAATGTCGGTAATTACACCGTCCTCGACAACAATTGTCTTACCGTCCGGCATTTCAAAAGTTCCGTCCGGACTTGCCTTGTCGCCAACTTGTGGATCTCCCTCTTCACGCTCAACGGTCAGTGTCTGTCCGTCTGCTGTGTTGAGTTCCATCGCCTTTGGCTCTGCCTTGGCTTGTGGCTCTTCCACCACCTGCTCTGCTTCCTCCAGTGTCTTCACGCCCAACTTGGCGAGAATCTTGTCGAGGAGAGAAGCCTTTACTTCTGTCTTTTTCTCCATTGCTTTTGGATTTTGTTGTTTTGAATTAATAAAATTTTCTATGTTGCGTTTCGATGCGCTTGCGCTGAGTGGTACAATGGTGCTGCTGATAAGACCTAGGCGCAAAGCCTCGCTGGTGTTGATGAAGATGTCCTTATCCATCAGGGCTTGTATCTCTTCCCGGTCGCACTCGCACCGCTCTACGTATGCGTCCACCATCTTATCCTGCCACATCTGCATTTCCTCGCCCAGGTTCTTCAGGTCCTTTGCGTTCAGCTGGTCGCCCAACCCCCAGCCAGGAACCCACGGATTGTGCAGCAGGAAGGCAGCGTTCTCGTATGCCTTGCGGCTCTCCTTTGGTGCTGCGAGCATGATGATTGTTGCCATGGATGCTGCCTTGCCCTCTACGGTGCAGGAAATCTTCTTGCCGCTCTGCCGCAGTCGGTCGTATATCGCCCAACCCTCGATAACAGAACCGCCATTGCAGAAGATGCGCATATCGATTGTATCATCGTCTTTCGGTATGCTTGCTGCAAAAGCATCTATATCCTGAAAACACACGCAGTCGCCTCCCCACCATTGATACCAGAACTTGTTGTCTTGACTGTCGATGTCGTTGTATATTCTGAGTTTTGCCATTGAATCGTGATTTTAAGTTTTAAAACGCTGCAAAGATACGATTATTTTTCAATATGTTTATCTCGTAAGCAGTTAATTTTTCTAAACAAGCCCAAATTTTGCGCTCTAAGCGACTTTTATTGCCTTGGGTGTGTAACTTTACCACCTTCAAGCGAAAACCGCTCAGAACGCAAATCTTGATTAAATAACTGCAACCCTTAGAACCTGCCGATATTCTCTATCGTCTGCACTCTCCGCTGGGTTCGGTTTATCTCTTCCACGCTCACTACTGGCTGTGGAGCCATCTGATACCCTCTAGCTACAGCTGCCGCCAGCATATCCATGCCGATGTTGCTGTCTCCGTTGTTCGCTACGATAGGAACACCACCGCCTAGCTGGTTGAATGCGGATAATATAGGGCTGAACATCGAAGTCGCCTTGGCGGTCATTACACTCTCGCCATTGGAAAGCCTTGCCGGGATGCTGTCGCTGGTTCCAGTGCCCGAGCCTTGGACGTAGCCACCAGTGGAGAATCCCTTGACGAGTGCTTTTGCTCCTGCAAAGGCTGCCTTGATAAGTACCATTAATGCTGCTGCACTCGCAACACCTCCCCACGACTTGCTTGCAATCTCCTTGGCTAGGATCTGTGCATAGTAAGCGTTAACTGCTATCTCGATTGCGTCAAGTATTGATGTCAGCATCGATTTGAGGAATGAGTGCAGCGATTTATCCTCGCTCTCAAAGAACTCGGACAGACCATCTCCCATGGTTTGTATCATGTCGCTCATCATTTTCAGTTGCTCTTCTGTCAAAGCTGCCTTTTTCTTGTTGGCTTCCTCTTGCTCCTTGACTTCTGCATCGCTCAAATCCTTCTGTAGCTGCTCTTGCACGGCTGCATAGTTCTTGTAGGCGTCCATCTTGCTCTGAAGGAAAGCCTTGTATCTCTCCAGCTTGGCTGTATCGTCTTCCTCTCCAGTGCCACCGTTCATGATGTCCGCATCCTTGCGAGCCTTCTCTGCGTCCTCGAACTCCTTGTTGAGTTCGTCCACAATCTCCTTGGCTTGGTTCTTCAAGTCCGCTTTCGCCTTTATCATGATGTCGAGAAGTTTTGCCTGCATTTCTTGCGCCTTTTCCGCTCCTATCTCACCAGCCGCCACGTATGCGTCAATGCTCCTCGCTACCATGTTCTTCTCAAGCTGTTCGAGGTCGTTGCTGTAGTCTCGCTCGTTGTCGTACATGCCTGCGAGGTATCGCTTCTTAGCGTCCATTACTTGCTCGTTGTACTGGAACTGGATAAGAGCAATCTGTGCCTGCAACTCCTTTTCCTGCTTCTTCCTGCGCTCTGCTTCTGCCTTGGCTTCTGCTTCTTCCTTGGCTTTCTGCGCCTTGGTCTTGGCTGTGCTGCCCTTGGCTGGTGTCGTTCCCTTGTTTCCGTTCACTGGCTCGCTGCTGGTCGCTCCACCGTCCACATTTGCTAGCTTTAGGTGCTGCAATCTTCCGTTCACTGCGTTCTCGTATCCGTCAGCGAATGCGTTTCCGAAGTCTGCGCCAGTCTGCTTTATATCCTTCCATCCTTCCTTGATAAACTTGGAAAGGTCGAATATCTCCTTGAATCCCTGCTGTGCCTTGGAAAGGTCGAAAGTTACGATACCCTCCAATATATCAAGTGCACCCTTTAGGCTTCTGCCAACTTGCTTCATTGCATCGATGATAAGGTTTGCCACGCCCTTGACTGCCGACCAAACGCCACGGAAAGCCGCCCCCAATGTCTGAATAACTCCACGCAAAAGAAGGCTCTCGTTGTACCAATCGATGAAGTAGTTGATAGTATTGAACAAGCCTTTCATTATCTGGATGAGAATCTTCGTGCCGAACATCTTACCCTTCTCGATCATCTCCTCGAATCCGTGCTGGCTCATATCGAACATTGACGAAAGGTAGCTGTTCAGTTCCTTGTGCAGCTTGATGTTCTCCAGCTGCGTCTCTCCCCACTCTCCGGTCTGCTTCTTCACTTCTTCGATGTCCGTTGTCATCGTGTCTAGCTGCTCGATGAGCTGAATACCTGCTTGTGCTCCCTGCTTACCGAAGACGTTTTTCAGAACATCGCCCACCTGCTGGCTGTCCGCTCCGAAGTCCTTCATCTTCGATGCCACCAGCTGGATGATGTCGAAGGTGTTCTTCGTGCCGTTGGCTAGGTCTTGCTGCACCTGCTTGCTTGAAATACCGATAGCATCAAGGCTGGAAGCCGTGCCGCTGCTCATCTCACGAATTTTCTTACTCGCCATATCGATGATGTCGAGACCCTTGTCGCTGAAGATACCGCTACGTGTCTGCTGAATGATAGCAACCATCTGGTCTGCCGATATTCCTGCATCGTGGAAGGTAGGCGCATATTGCTGTATCTTGTTGAGCATATCGCCCGATAGGTCTGCACCGCTTGCAAAGCCATCGTTGATAACCTTCATCGCTTCCTCTCCCGATAGGTGATAGTTAGCCATGAGATTGTCAGCTGTGGCGAGCACGTCATTGAAATCCTTTCCCATCGAATCGGCTGTGGCTGCGATGCTGTTCCTCATCGTCTCCAATGCTTCCCCGGTGTACCCGGTGAATTCCTTTGTCAGTCGTGTGGCTTCCATCAATCCCTTGTTGTAGTCATAGAACCACTTGAATGCCATTCCTACTCCTGCAACTCCTGCCATTGCTAGGAAATAAGGATTTGTAAAAAGTCCGAGAACGGTTGTTTTGAATGCTCCTATCCTCGTTGATAGCTGCCCGATTAGTCCGTCACTCTTTCCTGCCATATCCACGATAGCTTGGAGGGATGCGCCAAAGCGAGAGTTGCCGAAGATGGCTTCCGTGATTGCGTTCTTGTAGTTACCTACGCTTCTCTGGTATAGCTGGATGCCCTCTTCCACCTCCTTGATGTCGTCCGTCAAAGCGTTGATGTGGTTTTGCAGTTCCTTGCCCTTTGCACTATCTCGCTCTGCCTTACTCATTTCCGAATAAGCCTTGGTTAGGTTCGAAAGTTCTGCACGCATCGACTTTAGACTGCCTTCCTGCTGTTCCTCTTGTCTGATGCTGTTCTGCACCTCCTTCTGCAGGGCACGCACGTTGTACTGGTACTCTTTGATGGTTGCGTTGATGGCTTCCGTCTGCACCTTGTATTCGTTGCGTGATATAGTGCCGTCTTTTTCCTGCTGCTGCAAGTCCTTGATGGATTGCTTCAACTGGTCTATCTTCTCCTTGTATCTGATGATGCCATAGATTGCATCCTCGTACTTGACCTTGATGTCAAGTATCTTCTGTTCTTCTGTTGTCATTGTTTCTTTGTTTAATTGTTCAACTCTATCATTGTAACCTCGCAATATCCGCTGCTTGTTGTCTTGATTTCAAGAACCGCAAAATACGCTCCGTACTGGGCAAGGTACACTGGCTTCGTTTCGTCAAAGTTCAGTACCTCCAAATCGGAAAGACTGAAACGCTCCACAATGTGGTGTGGGTTCGCCACCGTCTTTCTCAACTTCTCCAGCTTGTTGTCGAAGATGTCCTGAAGGTCGATGTTGAAAGCCAATTCCGCATAGCCGGCATCGTTCTTCGTAAGGTTCACTATGCGGTCTTTACATGCCTTGTATTTGGTGGCTTTTCTTTTTTTGATGGTGGTGTCTCCTACGATAACGTTCACGTCCTCCCACTCGTAGATTGGTATGCGGTTTTCGTTCGTGGTTGCAAAAGGCAAAGTTATTACATCCTGAGTATACTCCAGCGTCTCGTTGTCTATGGTCATATCCGCATCGTGCTGCTGGTAGACTGTATCGTCTTCCTTCCACTTGTAGATATTATGCTGACAATATTCCTCTACGTTGAAATCGGTCTGCCTTGGATGGTTGCTGGCTTCGCTCGGGATGAGCTTCTTCGTCCAGTCCACCGCTTGCTCCTTGGTTTCCCATAGGCTCATGATGTCGGCAAACGATAGTGTACCACCTCTGAAACGTTGGCTTGGGTAAGTCGAGGTTAGGATGCAGAGACACTTCAAGAAGTCCGTTACCTTGATGTCGGGAAGGTTCTTGCCGATTGGGAAATTACCACCGTAGGGTACTTCATCGCTTTGCTTGATGCTGGCAGTCAACCGTCCGTTGTAAAGTTGCAAAGCGAAAAGTCGGTTTCCCCTTAAATTCTTAGCCATAAAGGTCACAATGTCGCCTTCCGCAAGTTCAATCTCCCCTCGCCCTGCAATTAAATGAATGAAACGTCCGTCCACCATATCTCGTAGATTATTCTTTACCCACATTTTTCCATCGTCATCGGGCTGCACACCTACGATGTAGGACCTGGTGTATTCGCTTTCCTCTTGGTCGCTGGTGTGAACGGAAACGACCTTGATTTCAATGTAACAAGGTGGATACTTGAAGCCGTATTCATTTGATACGTATCCGATTTCTTCGATAAGATAAAAAGCCCCTTCTAAATTTGAAGCATTCCACGACCAATTCATCTGAACATCAAAAACCATTGTGCAGGCAATCTTCACTTCAAGCTGGCTGTACCAATCGGTTGTACTGGAATTAGCGAAAGCTTCCGACACCTTACTGAGTTGAAACAGAAGAGGAGGGTCGCCAACACGAGTTCTATTACCAAACCGCCCTTCAAGTGTCCCGGCAACACTCTGCCCTACAGCTTTCCTCGTAACAAGCGGAACGGCAAGTCCCTTTATGATTTCTTTCGCTTGATTGCTCCAGCCGAATGCCACACCAGTCTGTGCCGTGATAAGGTCTAGAATATATTGCACCGTGACACTTGGCTGCACCGTTCCATGGTCTGATGAGCTGAGAATATTTTCATCATCGGAATAGGTATGCATTCCGTTGGCTCTTGCGCTGCGTTCAGTATTGTTCGTAACGGTTACGGTGTCGCCAGTGCTGTATTCTTGCATGGCATTAATGATGAGCCGCGCTGCCGTGGCTGGTGCTTGCAGGTCTACATCTATTGGTTCGCTCTCGCTCGTATATTTAACGCTGTACGCTCCGCCTGCCTGCACTTGGGATAACTTACCGTCCGAGAGATAATAAGCCGCCACAGCCGTGCTTATCGCCATACTTATCATATTATCTACCGAAGGCTTGATGTATACGAGAATACCGGAAGGCTTGCTCTTTACAACATTAATTTCTGTTTCTCCGGCTGCAACCTCATACGTTCCCCATGGTGTTGTCTCTCCGGTCTTCGTATCAAGTGCTCCGTATTCAATAGAGCCAGCCTTCTCTGCCCGAACCCTGATGGATATTGTCTCCATTGCAACGCTCGTTTCGAGATTGGCGATGCACGCTCCTGCACTCACGAACATTCCGAGCATAGGATCTGGAGCTGGTAGTGCCGGATAAGTCTCTTTTTCTGTCTTCCCGGCATCATCGGCAAGGCTAATAACGTTATTGTTGCTGTCGAGTATTGCCCATGTTCGGAATTGTCCCTTGCCTAAAACCTTGCTGATGGTGGCTCTCATGCCTGCCGTGAAGGGTATAATGGTGCTCTTGTAGGCTTTATCTAGCACTCTGTCACCAGACACATATTTTCCAGTCTCTGTGCCAGTAAGAATCTTTCCGACACCCAGCTTGTAGTAATTATTGCTGTTTCTGCCTAGGTTACGGTCGTAGCCCTGCCATTCCTCCGAGTAGTCTTCCACCCTAGCCGTTTCGTATCTTCCATAGAATACTCCATCCGCTATTGCCTTCTCGTAGGTGTCGTAGCTGTTGTTCTTGGTAAAGCGCAGATACTTCGTGCAATTCAACTCGTTCAGCTTTAGGTCAGACGATTGCAGCGTTGCCAATGCCTGGAACAATCCCCAATAAATCGAAATCTCGATGGTTTCCTTTACGCTCAGAACGCTTGCCCTTCCACTGTGGATAATCTCCAGTCCGTTGCGGAAATAACGTGCTGTGTGGAAAATATAGGGGTATTTGCTGCTTGTGCTCGGTTTCCCGGCAAACTCCAGCACAGCCATATTGTGCGCTGTCTTGGGCAGGTTGATGGTGTATGTTGTGTTGGCGGTCATTTTCGTAATATCACGAAAAAGATTGCTCTTGATGTCGAGCGTGATTGCCGAATCCTCGCTCATATCCATCAGGATGCCATCGATGTATAGTTGCTGGTCTGTCATAGCTGCTGAATCTGTGTATTGTTAATACATAGGTTGCAGACGAAATCCTGCAACTCTGCTGTTTTCTTGGTGTAGGTTCCTGCCTTGATTGTCACACTCTGCCACTTGTCGCCACAGAGGTACATATCCACGACCGGGCTGCTTGCTAGGTCTTGCAGGAAATCGAACGTCTCGCTGTCTACCAATGGTGCGCAAAGAGGTATGGTGTCCTCTCTGCCGTAGCCCTGCCTTCTGCCGTTCGCTCCGAGGTAGCCGAATATTGTATCGTCATACTCTCCGAGGTTGTTGCGTACAAAGCTGGTGTCGCTGCTTATCGCCCTGCTCTCATCGCCTTGCGTGAATAGCCAGTAACGATAGAAGCCGTGACGGTCAACCCAGCGCAGGTAGATGCCCTTCTCCGTGTTGTCGGTCTTGATAGCTGCCAGTTCTGTATACTTGCTGCTGGTCTTTAGATAGAACGTGAAATCAAAGGTCGTGTCGAAGGTCGCCTGCTGTATCTTTCCATCATAGTCCTTGATTGAGTAGGATTTCGCTCCTGCCTTAAGAACCTTGCTGGTAATCTCGAAAATGCCCTGCTCTGCGATGTCTAGGTGCTTATTCGTAACCCTTCCGTCAGCATACACAAGAAGGCTTGTTTCCTCGTTGATGTATAGCCCGAAGGAGAATGGAAAGTTCGTGAACCATGTCAGCTTCTTGTTTGCGTTCCACGTCTCTCCTGCCCTCATCGCTCCCCAAACATAGAAGGTCGTGTAGCTGAATGTCGCAAGGTCGCTCCCCTCGCTGTTCTTGACCTTCACGGAAATATCGAACACTGCCCCGAGGTTGCTCTTCTGGCTCTCCCTGCTGTAGTCGATGTTCCCGAAGCTGATGCCATCGAAGAGTGCCTGCACATATTCCCGGTAGTCCATGATGCAATTATCTGCAAACGCTTCCACGCTGTACGTGTACGTCTTGGTCTCCCTGCTGATGGTTGCCTCGATGCTCGCAACACCCGAGCCGCTCGCCTTGATGATGCAAGGCAAGAATGCGAAGCCTACAGCGTCCGGATATTGCATCGTGATATTGTTTTTTGTCGTCTGTCTCATACCGTCTCATTGTTTAGTTTGATACTTCCCACCGACTGGTGGATTAAGAAAATAAGTCGCTGCCCCAGCCGCTTCATCGTGTCTGGAACGACATTGCTGTATACGTCAGCCCTGCCGCCCGTCCGGTGCAGTTTAGAACCCTTGTTGGCGATGGTGTGTGCGATGGCTCCTGCCATGCTCATGTCGCCACGCTCTTGTGGAGTGTACTTGTGTGCCCGGTCGGTCTTGTAGGGTATAGGTGTGCCATGCAGTCCCTTGTCTTTCATCCACTGCCGGATGATGCCACGGAAGCCGTATGGTATCTTTCCTGCCCTTCGTCCGGTCTCCAGTACTCCGAATGGCTTGTGTCCCCAGAGGATGGTTTCTTCCTCGCTTGGCTGCTCCACCTTTAGGCTCGCTATCGTTCGCCCTGATGCGTTCTGTCCGTTGATACGAATGTGGTTGATGATAAGCTGCCGTGCTCTCTCCACTTCCTCCCTCATTATCATCGATGCCGCCTTTGGGTCGAATTGAATGCCTCCCTTGCTCATACCTCACACCCTCCTATGCTCTGTGTCAGCTGAAGGGAGTACATTACGCCCGACACGATCGTGCTCAGCCGCTCGATGATGGTCTCGTAGTACTGCTGCCCTTCCAGCGGTTCGAACTGGTGCGACTGGTTGATGGCTCGTATCATCCTTGCCCCTGCCACCTTCATTCGGTCTATGCACTCTCCGTTGTCTTCTCCTTCTGCTCCCCTTGGTACGGTGTCGAGATAAGCCAGGGCAACGTTCACGGTGTCGTATACCCTGCCGTTGCGTATCTCTGTCGTGCCGCTGGCTGGGATGATGCAGACGATTGCCGGATAGTTCAGTTTCTCCAGCTTGGTGTCTGCTGTGTCCCAGTCCTCAAATAGGTAGGTGTAGTCTGGTAGCGTGTCTGCTGCCAACTGCTTTAATGTTTCTCGAATTGTTGCCATAATTATCTAGATTTACGTTTCATTTCCTCTGCCTGCAACTTCTGCAGGTTTCGCTCGTACACGCTTCTCTTGTTGTCCATTTCCATGCACTTGTAGATGCGAAGCCATGGCGTTTTTAGAACCTGGTCGTGGTCGCTGATGCCCATCCTTACCGCATACCAATCCAGCATGCCGAACAGTCCGAACCGCAGGGTATCGATGCCTGCCTCCTTCTCCAGTCTCGTTGGCTTCGCTGTGTCTGTGCTCTCGAATAGCTTGTTGATGCGCTCCACCTCTGATGTTACCCAACCGATGAGCATAACAACATCAACCGCCCTAGCCTGCTCCACTTCCTTGTGGCTCAGACCGAGGACGGTTGTCACTATCTGATACAGACTTTCCTCGCTGTCTGATAGCTGGGAAAGGTCTATCAGCTGCCCGATGGATAGCTGGTTGAGATTGTCGGGCACTTGCTTTCCTCCAACGAAAGCTGGTCGTGGCTGCTTGCCGATTTTATAGCTGGTGTGCCTAGCAACTGCCAGCCAGTACTTGAATGTAGTGTTATTATCCATACGCTTTATATTTTTTGTCGTTATCTTTGCCTTAATACGTGCGCCCTAGCCGTTCCATGGCTCGCTACGGATAACTTCTTCAAGGCTACGTATCGTATTGCGTCTATGCCGTGGTTAAATGCGTCTATAGGCTGGTTCGTTGTCTCTCCATCCCTTGACTTCTTCCACTTGTATTGCTGCATGTTCCCGATGATGCCGTGGCTGCGTCTTGTTATGTTGATGCGGAAACGCTTCAAGATGTCGATACCGTTGTTGATACTGTCCGCTCCCTTGGTGCTGCCGATTATCCACAGCCCTCGGTTGTGTATTTCCTGAATGCTCTTAGGCTCTGCCGAATCCGCAATGATAAGGTCTCGTTTCGTCCGTCCTTGTTCCTTGCATCGGTCTGCGATGTCATCGTTCGTCATTCCAGGCTGGTAGATTTCTTCGTCCACCCATAACTCTCCGTGTGCCAAAATAACGTGCTCCAGCGCAGTTGGGTCGTTGGTGAATCCGAAGTCCATACCCCTGCATTCCATCTTCCACTCCTCCCTTGGTGGCAGCTTGTCAACGATGCCCCAGTTCGTAAATATAAGCCCGGTAATCTTTCCGGTCAATCCTCTTGCATAAACTCGCCACAGTTCGGGGTCGTCAATCTCTTCAATTTTCTTGTGTTCCTGCTCAGTCAGGAATCGGTTGTTTCGGTGGTCGCTCAGGATTAATCGGCAATCATCCCTGCCGATGATGTTGTTGTGGACCCAGAACCTTGCAGAAGGGTTGTAATCGATGAACACCTGCTTTCGGGTTCGGATGGCAAGCTGCCAAAACACTTCGTAGGGCACACCGTTCGCCTCGTTCACAAACAGATAGTCTCGCTTACCGTTCTTCGCATCCTGCGCATCTTGGTAACTCTTGAACTCGATGATTGAGCCGTTCTTACCTCTGTAGCTGCTGTCGCTCTTGTTATTCTTGAACCAGTCCAGCAACTCTGCCCTTGAGTGCAGGATGGTGTCGAGGTCTCGCATGGCTCCCACTTTCAAGTTCGGGAGGTCTTGACCGCACACCGTGATAATTGCCATCGGATGCTCAAAAGAAAGCACTATAAGACGCTGCATGATGGTGTATGTCTTCCCCGAGGACGTGCCTCCTTGGTTTACGAGAAACCTTGGCTTCACGTCCGCATTCGGGTCATACAGTTCACCAATAACGTCAAATAGTGCCATTCTTTCAAACAATAAAAACTTAAAACAAAAATTATGGTTAAATTATTCTTTATCCAATCCTTCACGCTCGATTACTTCCTGCTCGCTTGATGCGCACTGGTGTCCCGAGTTGATGTAGCGTACCTCGATGCCGCCTTGGAAGCCTGCGTTCAGGTCGAGCACGACCTTGTCCAGTCCGAGCAGCTTGCAAATCTGCGTCTCTGCCTTTAGGATGATGTCGAGGTAGCGTGGTTCTCCGAATCCTCGCTTCTCGGCATCGTACATTATCGCCTTGACGGTCTCGATGGAAATCTGCTTTCCTCGCTCATCTACGACTGGCAGTCCCTGCTGGGTCGCTGTCTTTTCGTGGTAGTCTTCCTTGGACTTCTCCCAGGCTTCCCACGCTTCACGTATTACCAGCTTCAACCTTGCCACCTCGCTGGTTATCTTTTCGTCTGTGTCGGTAAGTCTCTCTTCCCTCCACTCCTTCAATAACCGCTGAATGTCGCAGTGCGCTTGATTGTATTTCGGTCTGTCGAGCCGCTTGCGAACCTCTGCCGTGATTTCTCGCTCCGTCCATCCCTTGCGGTATAGGGGTGCGATAATCTGCAGGCGGTTCTCGATGTCGATTTTCTGCGCTCGATGTTTGTTATTATTACCTTGTGGCATACGATTCTTGATTTAAAATTTCGCTCCGTTGTACTTGTATACGATATTTCCCTCGCTGTCTCGTTCGTCAGCTGGTACCATTTGCCCCTTCGAACATTTTGTATGGCGAGTGCGCTGCCTGCGGATTGTTCCAGCACCACTTCATGTAGTCGGCTGCGCTCATCGTGTAATACTTCGAACTCTTCTCTCTTGTTCCCATGTTCATCGCCTTATCCAGTTTCGCCCTCAAGAAAATCTCTGCATCCAGCTTGATGTCGCTCCACCTCACGTATCCCTTGCGCTTGCAAATGTTCAGTGCTTCGCACATCTGCCCCCTGCTGTAGTTCCACGTTGGCGGCAATCCGCAGCAACTTCCGTTGTGGCAAAGTTCCTTGAAGTGTGCGTCCGATACATAAAAGCGCATTCCCAGCTGGTCGCACAATTCCTTCATGTTCCTGAAGAACGGTTCTTTGACCTTGCGGTTCAGTCTCAGATAGCCGGACTGTACGCTGTACTTCTTGTAGAATGCGAGAATGTCGAAACCTGCCATCTTGCTGATGGTAGGCAACAATTCCCTCAATGTCGGGCTTCTAGTCTCTAAACAAAAGAATTCGGTGCTCAAGGCTGTAGCTCCTCTGTTGAATGCTTCCTTGATAAGGTCGAGGTACGTTGGCGTGCTCACTCCGATGATGAAGGGTCTCAGTCTCAACGTTGCCCCTCCTGCCCCTGCATTGGCGATGCGCTCGATGGCTTCCAGTCTCGCTTGTGGGCTTTCCACCCCTCGCTCTATTACTCTAGCCTTCTCTGCATCGCTGGTTATGATTGAGAACTTGAAGTTCCAGTTCTTCTGCCCTCTGATCAAGTCCATGTATCGCTCATCCTTGGTGAACCATGCTCCCTTGGTCGAGAAGCAAAGCGGATAGTCTATATCCTTGAAGAAGCGCAAAAGCTCCAGTGTCGTTCCGTACTTCCGTTCGAAGTTGTCGAACTGGTCGCTCATGCTTCCCCACTGCATAACCTTGCGAGCCTTGATGTATGGCGCAAAGTCTCCACCGTGCTTGTCGGGGTCAATGAACATTCGTTTGATGCGCTCAACGCTCACGTCCTTAACCTCCTTGTGCAGGTATTCCTTCTTCTTGCTGCCAATACCTCGCTGGTTCTGAGCAAAGCAATACATACAGCCAAAGCTGCAATTATTGTAAGTATCAAAAGCCATTGGCATTGAGCAGTCGGGAAACTCGTATGTTATTCTTGGCGTGTTGCCATAATGTTCTGCCATATCCTCATGAATTTATTTTGTTGATGATGAAGTCTCTGATTTGGTCTGCTGTCTGCTTCGTGGTGTCTATCGCTACAACGTCACACCCCGCAGTTTGCCATTTCTTTGCCGAGTGTGCCGATTCTCGCTGTCCCCGGATAATATCCTTGCTCAACGTTCCGTTCGACCGTTCTGCGAGCCTTTTTTGGATTTCTTCGAGTGGTGCGTATAAGAAGATTACAATCTGCCTGTCTGCATTGAACATTGCGTGCGTCAAGTTCGGACCCCAGCATTTAAGTCTCATTCCTTCGCAAATGATGCAGTCGGTGCTCTCCAGTGCCTTCTTCACGATGTCACGAAGTATGGTCGTACCGTTCAGATTGTCAACACCTCCGTACTTAACATCGTATCGCCCTGCAAATGCAACTCCCTGCTGGGTGCTGCTTATTCCGTCCTTGTAGCTCTCAATGCCACCAAAGCTTTCTATTAGCTTTCGGGCAACGGTGCTCTTTCCGCTGGCGTTGGTTCCAATGATAAAAACACAAGTCTTTCTCATATTCGAGTTATTTTTGTTAAATTTCGTCTCTGCCGGATTGAATTGTTCAGAGCGGATAGTTTATCCATTTCAAACGTTTCTCCGACTTAAACGCTAAATTTCCGACTATTCGGTTTTTTCTTTGAGTTCGTCCACATCAAAGTTGCGCTTCTCGATTGCGTCAAGTCCCAGCATGTCTGCCACGGCTTGTGCGTCCTCGCTGCGGTATACGATGATGATGCGCTGCTCTTCGTCCTCTGCTGGCTCGTAGGTCGTGGCTTCCTGCTGGATTTCCCAGGGGTTCAATCCCCATCGCTGCATATCGTCAACGTCAAATGCTCCCTTTAGCTTCTCTTCATCCCAGCTGCCAAAATAGACGTTATCCTTGATGATGAACTCGTCCGTCTCTTCCTCGGATAGGCTGTCAGCCATAACGACCTCGACCTTTGGTTCTGCCTTCCACTTCTCCCAGTGGCTGCAAAGCTGCTGCTTCTCTCCATCGGTCAGTTTCACGGCAACGGTATCTATTGCGTTCTTGATAGCTTCGTCTTCCATCTGCTCGATGTTGAGCAGGGCACGAAAGCGCATGTTTCCTCCGAGGATAACTCGGTTCTCATTACAGACGATTGGTCTCATCTGCAACATCTTCGGAAACGTCAGAATACTCTCAACGAGTTTCTGCATCTGCTGTGGCTCAATGCTGCGTGGGTTGTCTTGGTTCTCCACCAGGTCGTGCAGGTTGATGTTCTCGATTTTATTCTTCTCCATTGTCTTCCTCCTTTCCTTCTTGTCTTGGTTTCAGTTCATCAAAGTTCCAGACGATGCGGTCGATATGATCAACTCCCAGCAACTTGGCAAGGAATGGCTCATCGGCTGGCTTGTAGTGAATGATTACGTTCTCACGTGGCAAAACGCCATCGCCCATTATCGTAGGCAAGTCGTCAGGAGTTAAGTCTTGCCCTTCGATTTCAGGAGGTAGTTCCCCTGCGAATGGGTCGCCCTCTTGGTCGTCCTTGCCTTTCTTCTTGCACTTGCTGGTGCTGCTTGTTTCCACTGGTGCTGGGTTCCAGACTGGCATACCCCAGTTCTGAAGCTGTGCGCTGTCCCATCGGTTCGCAAGGTCGTTGAAGTCCCAGTTGCCGAAGGATAGGTTGTCTTTAATCATAAACTCCTGCTTCTGTGCTTCCGTCAAGTCTGATGCACTCACCACGGTAACTGTTGGCTGCTGCTGCCATCCCTGCCAGTACTCCATCAATGCGGATTGCTCCTCATCGGACAGACGCTGCTCTGCATCCAGCTTTACTTGAATGCTTGCTTCGTCCATCGTGACAATGTGCTGCAAGGCTTTCAGTCTCATGTTTCCACCCAATGCGTGGAAGGTCTCATCAACAACAATCGGGCGCAGGGTCAACATTCTTGGGAACACAATGATGCTCTGCACAAGCTTCTGAAAGTTCGCTTGACTTATCTCTCTAGGGTTCGCCTCATTCTCGCTGACCCTCGATAGTGCGATTTCTTCTGTTTTCATTTTCTTCTTGTTTTAAGTTCGAAATTTGTGCTTACCTGATAAACACTGGTGCAAAGATACTACTTTTTTGCTTTAGTTGTTTGTTCTTTGCACACTTTTAACTTTTTCCAACACTTCGTTTTTATCTTATCCATCAAAGGCTCTGATGGTCTTCTGCAGGGTTGTCTGCGGTTTCTTAGGCTTCACTCTGACCTTGTATCCTGCACAGACCCATGCGAGGAGAAGTGCGTCTCTCTGGTCTTGGTTCATTCTCGGCATCTTTTGTCCTGCGCTTACAAAATAAGCAAGTTCGTCTTGCGTGATTTTTCCGTCTTTACCCTTCCAGCACTTCTTTAGTGGCTTTACGATTTCGCAGGGGATATTGTAGTGTTTGCAGCACTCAACGATAAGAATTCCGGTCTGATGGTTCATCCCGGTAGAGCGTCCGATTGCTGCTGCCTTGACTGCTGTCATGAAACGATTAAGCACATGCCAGTTGCTTTTGTTGAGCCAGCCGCCTTCAATAACGACCTTAATCTTCTTGCAACTCTCGTTCATAGCCTTGAGGTAATCTATCAATGAAGGAAAATTCATCTTATAGGCGATAAACGTCTTGTCGTCAAAGACTGCTCCAACTCCGCTTTCTTGGTTGTCGGGGTCGATTCCAATTATAACTGTTCCTTTTTCCATTTTTTCTTTAAAGTACTTATTTTGTTTAAATTTCACGCATAAGCGTTTATTTTGTTTTGCTGGTGTAGTTTATTATCCAACACCCTTTACGTGCGCACATGCGTTATTATCCCTATCTTTCCCCTACCCCTTTCTTTCCCTTCTTTTCGGTTGCGATAGAGAAAGCTGGCAGGGATTCCGGAAGTTGTGCCTGCGCTTGCAAAATAAATGAATAACTTAATGAATGAATTTTTTTGCAGGGTTCTTCCTTCTTCCACCGCCAGCCGAATGAATAAAAGCATAATTTCTAACGATTTCTTTTTCTTACTTCTTCATGTACCACCTCGCTTTCTTTGTTTATACGTCAGACTTCGGGAGATGCGTTTCCGGCTCTCATATCGTAATTTCAAGATGTTATAAGTTTATTTGTTTTGATAGGGAGCCATCCCCTTCTGTCCTCGCTGGTTAAAAACTCTATTATTGAACTCACGACCGATTATTCTTTTTGTTTTTGAGCAGCCATGCCAGATGCGCTACCTGCTGCGGATTCTTGAACATGGAAAGAGCCTTCTCTACGTCCGGCTTCTTCCTCTCACGCATCGCTCTGTCGGCTACCCGGTTCTTTGTACCGTAGTTCCGGTAATGCTTACTCCAGTACTCTTTCTGATACGCTCGGTATTTTTCCCGGTTTCTCTTTCGCCACTCCTTTGTGGCTCTGAGGATCTGTTCCCGGTGTTCCTGGTAGTACGCTCTGTTCTTCTCCCTTGTTACGAAATCGCTCATTGCATTCAAGTATTACCTGATGTTCTACATATTGCTTGCGTGCCGGGCAGTATAGCCCATTTAAGCAGTTTCGCCCGGCATCGCAAGCCTTACATAATTCACTCGCCATACGTTCTAGAATGGTAATTCGCTGTTGTGGTCAGTGAATATGATGTTCTCATTTCCCTCGTATGGGATACAGCAGGCGAATTCCGCTGGCTTTCCGCTGCGTAAAGACAAGACTTTATATCTGTAATTCGCTCCCTCTCCACGGTCACGAACAAATAACGCTGGAAGCCATTCGTATTCTATTCCATCCCTTACCAGCACCTTGTCAAAGGTCTTGAAGGCTGACTGCTTCCTCGCTTCCTTCTCTTTCTTCCAGATGGCATAATGCTTGTTGAACAGTTCGACTTCGTTCTCTGTCGCTTCTCGAAGTTCCGTGTTAACGCTGATACGCAGGTCGAAGGCTTGGTCGGTCACGAACTTCTCGTTCTCGATTTCGTACTGGTTTCCGAATGTCAGCGTATCTTCGCTTTCGTTCTTGTCGATAAGTTCTCCTATGATTGCCAGCTCTCCGTCCTCGTCTCTCTCATGGAAAACGTAAAGTTTGCCAATTTCAAACGCTGGCTTCAAGCTCACAATCTGTTTCTTCTCACTATCCCAGCGTTTGCCTTCCTTTGCGAGAGCATCAAAGAGTTGCTGCTTTTCCGAGTCCGTAGCAAGGCGAAGTTCAATATCTCCAACATCTTCTCTGAATGGTTCTTCTAGAAGGAGCTCATCATTCTGGCAAAGAACTGCATGGAATCCTATATATGCCTCTTGTCTCGATTGGAATATAGCAATATGTGTACATTTTCGTACCACAAGGGCTACTATATCCCCATCCTTGAACTCAGGATGAGGTTTCTCAATCTCCAGGGTTTCCCGGTTCAGCTTTCCACCAAAATGCTTCTCTAAAGTGTTGATGTAGGTCTTGGCTTCATCATCGCTAACTTTCCTAAACGTAAAAGTTACCATTTCGGATTGTTCTTTGCTATAATCTTCGAAACATTCTTTCCACAGATAATGCTTGCTTTTAAATCTTGTGTAGCGATTATCTTTAAACCCTTCAAAGATAACATGTATGTCGCAATCTCTATGAACCAGCACGTCTCCCTTCTTGAAGAACTTGCTCCAGTCTCTCATTTCTTTCGAAGGAAAGAGCAGAACTTCTCCTTCTTTATAGATTTTTCCGTTCTTGTCGAAAAAGTGCTCTCTTCCGGCTTCGTCCTCAGTCCAGATTGCTTTCGCACTGTCCTTGTCGTTTGCCATTCCACTGTGCCACACCCTTCCACATTTTGGTGTGTATAACTCTGTACCGTACTCTTCATTTTTGAGTATCTCGTAAATATCAATATCTTTCTGTTCCATTGTCTGAATGTTTTTATTGTTTATAACTTCACTCGTCCGAGTTTAAAATAAAGTTCCAGCAGTTCCTTGGTATCGAGCCAGAAATCGGTGTTGCCAACGTATACGTGATGTCGGTGCTCGTCCGTGATGATTTCTATCTTTTTCATATTTTTCACTATTTAAAAAGTTCCTGCTGTGGATGAATGATGTCTGCTCGCTTCTTCTTAGCTGCCCAGAGAAGGAGGTTGGTGTTCTTAGTTCCAGCATTCTTCTCGAGGTCTCTGATGATGCAGGTCAGAGCATCGTGCTCCGCTTCCTTCTCATTACCGTAGAAGATGCTGAGAGTGTCATATCGGCTAGGGTAACCAGCCGGGCTGTCGTAACCATGCTTCCCTTTTTGAATGCTGTAGCCCCATATCCAGCCGAACTGGGTGTTGGCGGTCATTACCTTCCATCCCCAGTTGTCTACACCATCTACGGCATACTCGATTACGTGCGGATTGATGCACTCATCCTTGATATTGAACTGGAAGCCTTCGTGCTCTGCAACTGGCTTCTTGATGTCGTAGCTGTTTTCGGTCAGCCACTTGAACCAATCGTTCGATGTCTTGAATACGAGCCCTGCGGCTCTGCATTCGTGAAAAAATAATTCATTCATGGCTATTCCTCCGTTTTTTGTTCATCCGTAATCAACTTGCGCAATCGAGATATAACCTTACTTGCGTTCTCATCATGCACCCCTTCGTAAAGTCCAAGATGCATCATAATTATGTTTAACGCAGGGTCATCTATTTCAACAGCCCTTTCTGCAAGTATTTCAAGCACACGTGCCATAATCGTAAAAGTCACAGGATAAGGGGTGCTTTTCGAACACTCTGCTATCTCTTTCAATAGCCTTGGCATATCAACCTTGAACACCATGTCGTTCATAACATAGTCCTGAACTTTCTTGCTTTTTATTTTCTTCATATCATTCATACTTCTAAATCTTTACGAAGTGTACGTCCTTGCGGTCTTCTCTTTCACTATTCAGACAAGCAAGATTCATACACATAATGCCTTCTCTCTTACCGTTCACGATACACTCGTAGCAGTTCTCATCGGATAGGTCTATATCCTCAACCACCTTGCAATTTACACCTTCAATGCTAATTGTCGCCCCTACTGGGTAATCTGCCTTTAAGCATTCGCTGTTTACGATACATAACTCTTTTGCCATAATTCTTTGTTTTAAGCGTTTAAATTCTGTTTGATGTATAATTTACCGCCCGAAGCGTGAAAACGTCCCAGAGCGGCTATTTTTGCCCTCATCCGTTATTTTTCGGGCTTCCAGTCGATGCCCAGCCGCTGCAGAACTCCACGTTCGTAGTATCTTGTCAGCGAATCCTTTGCTGGCTTGTTGTTCGGGTTCTTCTTCAAGTCCTCGAGATTCTGCTGGATTACCCATCTAAACTTGTTGTCTTGATTCTGCTGGCTCGCTGGCTGCTGGTGCTTGGCTTGCTCGTAGAGTTCCCCGATGCTCGGTCTTGCCGTTGCCGCAGGATCCTGCGCCTTGACTGCTGCCGATTGCGGCTGCTGGCTTGCGGCTGGCTCGTTGTTGAAGTTGCCTTCCAGCACCTTTGCGAAATTCTGCTCATTACCGAATATCCAATCAAACTTTCCGAGCCAGCCATGCTTATTATTGCCGTTCATGAAGTCAGATGCCATCGCAATGTCAATTACCCGGTACAGAGTTTTCACGTCTCCCTTGCATTGGCGAACCCTTGCCTTGACCATCACCTTGCGGTTCTCAGTCATGAGCGTAATAGGCGGCATCGCACTCTTCGTCTCATCATGCTTGCGGTTCCAGTATTCCTTGACGGTAGCATAGTCTATCTTTTGAGATTTTGAACCCTTGCCGCCACCGGGTGCTTCGGGCTTGACCGATGCACTCTGAATACCTTCTTTAGAAGGTTTATTATTATCTGCAAGTTTACTTGCATCACTATCACTATCACTATCACTATCACTATCACTATCACTATCACTTAGGTATCGTGTCGTATCGCTTGGTATACGTTCGTATTCTTTGGTATCATTCGTATTCGATTTATTCCATCGTTTACGAATGTTCTCACGATTACGTTCGCATTTCTTTTGGTACTTCTGCTGGTTTCTATCAATCTTGTCTTTGATAAAGACGAAAGCCATACGTACGACTGGTTCCAGATTGATAACCTCGCCATCCCTTGCGTATATGAAGAGTGCCCGGGTCAGTTGCCCGAGTTGCTCGTCCGTTAGCCCCTCGATTAATTGATAGTCTGATGTGTATAAGATAAATGAATCACTCATGATGTTTTATTCTGATAATGATAGTTTCTTTTCCAGCTTCCGTTTTAAGGCTGTGGCCATACGGATTTTGTTCCGCTGGCTTGTGTCGGTCGGTGCTGTCACTTCCCCACCTAGGGAAATATAATTTCCTAACTGGAGAATTATATTCCTTAGGTCGGTTTTTGATATAGGAACGCTAGCCATAAGCCCTGCCTTTACTTAATTAGCAATCTCCGTGCTCCCTGCACCTGCTTGATGTACTTGGCGCACGCTTTAGGATGGTCTGCCTGAAAAGCCTTGGCATCGAACTTCTCGCTTGCCTTCGGTGCTTTCCACGTTGCCAGCATCTTTCCGTTTCCGTCCACGATGCTTTCTGCGTCCCCGAAGAACAGCTTCAAGTTGTCCTCAATCTCATCCTGCTCGGTCTCCAGTTTCTTGTTCTTAACCTTGAGTTCCTTGAGCCTAGCAATCTGTTCGAGTATCTCCTTCGTTGCGGTCACTTCCTTGCCAGCTACATGTATAGGAGACTTCAAAAGAACGTCTTGTGCGCTGTAGGCTGGCGGTTCTTGGTTGCCCACGATGTAGTCAAGCCAGAACTTGGTTATCTCGTCCCTCATCCATCCGAAGAACTCGGGGTCGAAGTCGATGTCACGGTAGCCGAACTCCCTGCCTGCTGTCAGCCAGGCAAGTGCTCCATCCTTGTATTCGCCCACTCCGAGGTTCATCTGAAGCTGGCAGAACCAATGCTTCGGAAGGTCTTCTGCATCTATCTGCATCTGCGTGGTCTTGCACTCTAGGATGCTCTTGCTCGCTTCGTTGTGCGTTGCCCCGGTTCTCCAGAAGGTGCGGTCAGGACTTACTCTCAGATACGGAGTATCGGTGTTCGTGATGGTGTAGTCGTCAGTCGATGCCTTGATGATGTGGCAGTGGCTCTCTCGCTTGAAGAACTGTGCCACGGCATCCTCCAGCAGGTGTCCTGCAACCATCGCAAAGTTCTCAACCTTTGGTGGGTCGATGCCCTTCTTGCGTCTCCACAACTGGTATGGCGTTTCCCATGGGTTCAGTCCCAGTACTGTACCTGCCTCTGATGCGCCTATTCCCTTTGAGCGGTTCTGCAACCACTCCTCTCTGCTTCTATATTTAATTATCTGCTTCATTGTCTTTTATTTTTATGTTTGCGGTATAATACATTTTCGCTGCTCCAATGATAAGCTGACGAACGAATTCATCCCTCTTCATTGAATGCACAAGTCCACTTGCGAGGATATCGGCTTTCCGGAACAGGCAATATGGAAATCGAAACCTTTGCCACCTTCTTCGCTTATATCCCCATTATCTTCTGCTGCAATCTGTAGAAAATTTCTTTCTTCCTCGTTTTCCTCGACCCATGTCTTGTATGCCTTGGCGGTTCTGTCAAAGTACTTGTCGATGGTGCTCTTGTGTTTCTGATTGTTTTCTTTTTCTGCCATAATTTTACTGAATGTTTAATAGTTGCCACGGCTTCCCTTGGTAGGTTGTGATGGGAGCCCACCCCATAGGTTGTGCCGTGGCGGTTCGGGCTTAACGTTATAACTTTATAAACTAAACTACTTTTTCGCTGCTGTGCCAGTCTTGCCTTGGCTGCGGTTCATTGCCTTCTGCGCCTTGTTCTTGGCATCATCGGCTGCTGCCTGCGCCTGCTGTGCGATGGCATCCTGCTGCTTTGGCTTTTTGAAGGTCTCCTCTACTGTGGTCGTACCTTCCTTGATGGCGTTGTACACACCGGCCAGCTTCTGAATATCCTCTGCCGTGACTTCCTCGGCTGATTTCTTGCCCAGGTATTCCAGCAGCATAAGGTCTGTTACCTGGTACACTTGGAAGCAGGCTACGCAGCTCTTCCACTGGCTCTGTACGCCAGTCTGCTTGATGTGCTCGAGTGCCTTTGCCTGCACTTCCTTCACCACGCTTGCAATCAATACCTGCGGCACGACCTTGCAGATTGCGTTACGCTGGGCGATGGCCACAGCTGCATTGCCAACCACCACCTGCATATCCTGCGAATAGGTGTAGCCCTTCGAGGTCAGAATGCTTCGCTTTACTTCGGTAGAGTATGCAACGTTGCTCTCTAGGTCATGGCATACGCCTTGTGCCGTGATGGTCTTGCCATCGTTTGCGATGATGCGACCAGCGATGCGCAGGTTCTTCCAGCAGGCGGAAATGATTTCCGTAAACCTGACGCTAGGACCCTCGATTACTGTTGTCTTTCCGTCCTTGTCCTTGCGCTCCAGATGATAGAAGCAGTTGTAGGCTACATCATCGTCCATCGCTGCCAGTGCCACCATGTTCTTCTTGCATTGCATGATGTCTCGAGGGAACTTGTGCGCTGTTGCAATCTGTCCGTCAATCTCCGAGCGGTTGATAGCTTCCAGCATTTCGCCACCGCTCACTTGAATAATTTCATTTTCCATAATTCGTTCTTTTTATTGTTCAACTTATTGTTCATTAACTCTAGTGGAAGGCTGGGGATTCGAACCCCAGTTGACTGCCAAAACTTACCCCCCTTGCCAGCTGCCGAGGGATGCCCTTCCGTTGCAGGGCGCACGCTGTCGTTTCCGCATATTGCATGGTAAAAAACAACTAATTAGATAACCTTGAAAAATGAGTTTTGCGTGCGCCCTTTGCCCTGCCGCTGCAGGGAGCCATATAATAATTGTTTAACATCGTAATCAAACAAGTTGATCCATAAGGCTGTCGAGCCTGCTTTCCTCGAAGGCGTCCATCGGGTCTTGGTCTGCGTATTGGCTGTTCTCCTCCAGCCAGTCGTCCATCACGTCTTGATAGTTGACGCAACCCTCGATAGCTTCCTCCAGCCGCTCGCTGTCGTTGTTGCTATTCTTGTGCGAAACGACCGCTGTGTTCCCGGTTCTGTCGCACCATACGCAGATGTTGCCTGCCTTGGTCTTGATGTCTACCCTAGCAACCGCTGGTCGCTGTGGATCACGGTCTAACTCCATCCAGATGGCATCGTACATTGCCTCTTCGCATTGTCTGATAATTCTTGGTTCCATAATGCTAAATTCTTCTTTTAACCACTACATTCCACTTGTCTTCTGGGAAAATCTGACGGATCGTTTCGATACATTTATTAAGTTCTTCGAGTAAGCAAAACGCTTCCACCATGTCACCTTCTTTGTACCATTTCCATCTTTCAGTGTCTGCCGCTTCCTCTTTTGAAAGAGGTCTGACTATACTCGCTTTGAAGCTCTGGTACTCGTTAGGAATTTCTATACCACCACAGTATCCTCCTATAGTTGTGTTTCCGTTTCTGTTTTCCACTGGAATACTAATAGAACAATAGTAATGCTCTGCTCCACCACAATAACCTATATAAGAAGTTATGTAAAACTCCACGTCACGCTTTCCTTTCGTATATATACCAGTTGTGGTATATTGTACACCGTTCAAGATAAAGGAGAAGCCTTCTCCAATCGTGCTAGGAATAGGAGCTTCCATCTCTGTAATATCTGCTCCACGTTCCACTTGTATCATTTCTTTCCAGCTCATAATTATCGTCTGTTTAAATAGTTAAAGAATGTCAGACGTGCGTCTGCAAGCGTCTGCTTGTTGAACTCGCTCATCGGGAGCACCGAAACTCCGTCCAGTGAAAGACAAAGCATATTGTCGAACTCCCTTACCAGAATGCGTCTTTTCGCTTCCTTCATGGTTGCCAGTCGCTTGCTGTCCTTTCGCTCCTGCTCCCACTTGGCGGTCAGCTGCTTCGCTTTTTCGTAGGCATTCATCATAGGGCAATCCTCCAGACTTTTTTAATCTCGCTGCCCTCGAATACCTTGCGGTTGTCGATTCTGCGGAACTTGACCTTAATCTTACCAGCCTGCAACCATCTGCGCAGGGTGTTGCGATGGATGCCAAGCACCTTGCAGGTCTCTGTCATGGTGTATCTGCCTGCATCCGCTACCTTTGGTTCTACGTTCGTCATAACTAAGCCCTCCAAAAGATTAAAGTTACTAACATGGTGGCAATTACCAGGGATAATACTTCGTCACTTGTGATAATCTCGATAAACTTCTTCATACGCTCTGAATGTTTAAATTGGTTTCACTTGATTACTTGCGCACGGCTGCACGTCTCTTCTTTGGTGTAATAACTCCAGCCTTGATGAGGATAACACGCACGTTCTGCTGGGTGCAACCAACACGCTGTGATACTGCGAGCATTATTCTGCTGTCTGAGGTCTCGGCAGGTGCTTTTGCTCGGAAATCTGCAAACATCGCTATGATGTTCTTCTTTCTTTCGTCCTGCTGCTTCTGCAACGGTGTTCGAAAATCATAATTAAAATTTTCTCCCATTTTATTTGTATTTTAAATTATTTTCTTTATCTTTGCAAAAGAGTTTTTAAACTCGTTCTGTAATTCGGTTGCAAAAATACAAAAAGAAAATTGAAAAACAATTGTTTTGTGGTTGTTTTTAATAAGTTTTTAATTAGTTTTAAATTGATTTACAATTATGAGCGGTGAAGAATTAAAGAAGTATATTAAGAGTTCGGGCTTGACAATGAGCGATGTAGCTAGAGAACTGGGTACTACACCACAGAATGTGCAGGCTCGTCTTGGACGCAAAACTATAAAAATTGATTTTATCCAAAAGATAAAGGAAATCATCGACAAGTGTGCCCCTCCACTCCCTGCCGAGATGGAAGAGGCTGTTTTCGGTTCGAATAGCTCCAACGTTTCCCAGTCGCTTGGTAGTGATGCTGCCTTGGCTGCTGAGAATAAACTGCTGCGAGAACAGAATGAGTTCCTGCAAAGTCAGGTAAAAACGCTGCTTGCCATTGTCGGGCAGAAATAATTTAGTAACTTTGCAAAATGAAAAAGTATGGTTAGTAAGTTAATTAAAGAGCACGACCGCAGGACGCTGCTTGCAACGTATCTGTACGGTGTCTCCAATCTGTTTATAAGCGGAACGGGCATTGGTGGGTTCTCACCATTGATCACTGGCGATGAGATAGGATTGTATAATATCCTTTTTATTGCCTTCGGTGTCATAGCGTCATTCGCCTTCGCTTATTTCGCTAATAATGTAATGAAGTATAATAATTCAAATGTTTAGATTATGGAACTAGCAACTTTATTTATGTTCATAGGTGCGGTTATCGGCACAGGTCTCGTGATTTGGTCTAAGACGAAATCGGGCGAGAAGTGGTTGCGTGAACTTTAGTTCTCGCTCAAGGTACAATATCAACTAAAATTCTAAGTAACGATGAAAGATGAGGATTTCATAGAGCGGAAGGAGAAGGTTCTTCTTGCCGCCCTCGGGAAAAGCTGGCTGTGGAAAGCCAGCAGGTTGATAATAGGCATTATCCCTCCAGTGGGTGCGCTTGTAATGCTGATTCACTGCACTCTGCTCTCGTTCGGCTTTCGGGTAAAACTCACGGAGTGGATATTCGACTGCTCGCTGTTCGGCTTCATTGCCTGGATCATCGTCAGCCTTGCCTATGGCTTCTGCTGGGTTCATCGAGCGTTCGCTACCTACGGAGTGCTGATTTCTTTCTGCATCGACTTCCAGCGTTCTTTCGGGTTCGGTATTTTTCGCCAGCCGATGCACCTGCTGATGGTCGCCCTAGGGCTGCTGCTCTTCTTCGTCTTCATCAAGAAAAAGGCTTGGAATGAGTTCTACGACAGAAATATTAATCATTTAAACGAAAAGTAATATGAAAAAGATAATGATGTTATTCGTGCTTGCGCTTGCGTGCGTGGGTGTGCAGGCGCAAACGGTCGTAAATAAGACAAATAGAATCAAGAATACACAGATTACTTGGTCTGTTGCTGGCAAAGATACGATATACTGCTACCCTTGCACAGATTTTAGCGACCCTCTGCAGCCAACTGTATATCTTTGGTTTATCGGAAAAAACAATCTCGTTAAAACGCTCGAATACTTAGCTAATGCAGAACTGGAAGAAGGTGTTACAGTCTCTCTTGATTACACTAGAGACAAAAATAGAATACAGAAAGCAGGCGACCTTTTTTTAAAAAAGTTCATTGTATGGAATAAAGGTGAATATCTCCCTAGGTGTTCGACAATAACGAAAAAATTTGTTAAGCAAGATTTGAAAAGGTTAGGCGTAAAGCCGCAAAAGCAAAAAAACCTTGGCGATGATGGCTACTTTGAATAACCTTATCGCCTACGAGGAATACCTGCCAGTGCTCACCCCTTCCGAGGTGGACCTGCTGCTGGCTTCTCGCCCCTCGCTGGCTCAGTTGCAAGACTGGTCGCAAAGATTGAATAACCACCGGGCAAGGCTGGAAAGCGTTTTCAGTCGTGCCTATCAAAAACAGAAAGATTATGGAAGATAAAAATCTGATGTCCGCTGATGTGGATATAGTAGTTCGTTTCTTCTCTGCCATCGACCGCCTGAAGGCTGATGGTTGCATTGGCGGTCTGAAGACAATAACCGACAGGTATGGTCTCAACCGCTGGAACATCATGTCCCTGCGAGACGAGCCTGCCGAGTACTACGGTCGTTTCCGTCCGTCTTGGGTTCAGTTCTTAGTCCGTGACTACCACATCAACCCATACTGGCTGCTCCTTGGCTCTGGGGAGTTCTATGCAACTGGCTTCACGCCCGAAATCGTGAAAAACCTGAATAAAAACTGCACAAGAAAAAAAGCAGTCTGCATAAGTTTTTAATTTTCAATTATTTAGAACATACATTATGATTTTGAGTACCACTCCAACCATAGAAGGCCACCCTATCCGTGAATACCGTGGCGTAGTAACCGGCGAAACCATCATCGGTACCAACTTTGTAAAGGATTTCTTTGCCAGTGTCCGTGATGTAATCGGCGGCAGAAGCGGTTCTTACGAAAGCACCCTCCGCGAGGCTAAGGATACAGCCCTCAGAGAGATGGCCGACCGTGCCGCATCCCTGGGCTGCAACGCCATCGTGGGCATCGACCTGGATTACGAAACCGTAGGCAACAGCGGTTCCATGCTGATGGTAACATGCAGCGGAACGGCAGTGATTATCTAAGTTCTGCGACTGTACAAAAGAACAAAACATGCTTGAAATGGGGCGGTAACTACCTAAAAAATCGAGTTACCACCCCTGTTCAGTTATATTTTTATCTATATAGTGTGGTGACATACACCTGATGAAGGTCACCAACTTTCTTCTATTTCATTTATTCTATCACCCAATCCTCTAT
>OIXW01000027.1_pt1 | contig 37272 bp, 32 predicted proteins | sample 1587951 | NCBI WGS metagenome assembly OIXW01 (sample SAMN03283239) | human gut metagenome | biome: human-associated habitat; material: feces | host: Homo sapiens | place: Peru | collected 2012
CCAAGATTCTCACCGCCTTTGTCACATTATAACAAACCTATCTCTAAAAATAAAGAAGACAACCCCAATATAGAGGTTGTCTCTTGATGATTAAAGTTCGATATCACAAAGTTCTGAAGCTAAACCAATGTATGAAGAAGGTGTCATATCTAATAAAGTCTGACGATCTTCATCACTTAACTGTTCTAGGCTCTTTGCGAATGCCTGAATATCTTCCTGAGAAATATTCTTACCACGAGTTAAGGCCTTAAGTGTATCGTAAGCATCTGGTACACCATATTTTCTTAACATTGTCTGGATAGGTTCTGCAAGAACTTCCCATTTTTCATTTAAGTCTTTTGCAAGCTTTTCTTTGTTTACAACACACTTAGCTAAACCACCAGTTGTTTCAGAAATAGCCTGTAAAGAATAACCGAAGCATAAGCCTAAATTACGCTGACTTGAAGAGTCTGATAAGTCTCTCTGCATTCTTGACTTAGGAAGCTTGTTAGATAATGCAACACATAGATTATTTGATAAATCAATGTTTGCTTCAGAGTTTTCAAAACGGATTGGGTTAACCTTATGAGGCATAGTTGAAGAACCAACTTCACCCTTAACAGGAATCTGTTTAAAGTATTCCATTGAGATATATAACCACATATCTACATCTAAGTCAGCCAATATATTATTGAAATGACGGATACCATCTAAGATATGACAAGTATAGTCATGAGATTCAATCTGAGTAGTTAATGGATTGAATGTAAGTCCTAAATAGTCTTCTACGAATTCCTTATTTAATGTAGGCCAATCTTCATTAGGGAAGGCTGTTAAGATTGCACTGTAGTTACCAGTTGCCCCATTGAATTTTGCTTTAATCTTGATATTTTCAACGTTTTCAATACTTGAAAAGAAACGATAAGCATAGACTTTGAATTCTTTACCAATAGTTGTAGGTGTAGCAGGCTGTCCATGAGTATGTGCAAGCATTGCATCATCCTTATGATCTACGGCTAATTTATTAATCATTGAAGCAAATTCTTTAGCTGCAGGTAACCAAACATCCTTTAAGCCATGTTTAATCATACATGCATAAGATGTATTGTTGATATCTTCAGAAGTACATCCAATATGTACATAGCTTTCTAAATGTTCATAACCTAAAGCTTTAAGCTTTTCATCAATGAAATATTCTACTGCCTTCACATCATGTCTTGTAACAGATTCGATTTCTTTAATTCTCTTGAAAGAATCAAAGTTGAAATCCTTAGAAATCGCAAGAATATCATCTACCTTGTTAGGATCAACCTTGTCTAAAGTTTCTGTATGAAGGTGATCCAACTGGAACTTCAACCACTGGATTTCTACAAACACTCTATACTTAACAAGTGCATATTCACTGAAATAATCAGCTAACTGATCTTTAATCTTGCCATAACGTCCATCTAGAGGACAGAGTGTCATACTTTCAAATTCTAATTTATCCATTCGTTATTCTCCTTTAAAATACTTCACGCCGGCTTCAAATAACTTCTGATCCATTTCACCGTAGATGTTAAGGTCTCTGTTTTCACCCTGACGTTCAGAATGACCCATCTTACCTAATACTCTACCATCTTCAGAAACGATACCTTCGATACCATACATAGAACCATTAGGGTTATATGGAGATTCCATAGTCACATTTCCATTTGGATCAACATACTGGAATGCTACCTGACCATTATCAATTAACTGATCAAGTACTTCCTGAGGTGCAACGAAACGTCCTTCACCATGAGAAATAGGGATAATATGTTCATCACCTAACTCTACATTAGCAAGCCATGGAGACTTCACGCTAGATACTCTTGTAGTCACCATCTGAGATAAGTGGCGTCCAATTGTATTGAATGTAAGAGTAGGATCATCTTTACTCATATCCTTAATATGTCCATGAGGAAGTAAACCAAGTTTTACTAATGCCTGGAATCCATTACAGATACCAATCATTAAGCCTTCACGATTGTCTAATAAATCATCGATTGCAGCCTTTAATCTTGGATTACGTAATACAGTTGCAATGAACTTACCTGAACCTTCAGGTTCATCACCAGCTGAGAAACCACCTGGTAGCATCATGATCTGTGCATTGTGGATTGCTTCTTCTAATTCATCAACAGACTTCTTAATATCTTCTTCTGTCTTATTTCTAATAAGAACAAGCTGAACCTTTGCACCTGCTTTTTCAAATGCACGTTTAGAATCAAATTCACAGTTAGTTCCTGGGAATACAGGGATAACTACGTTAACTTCATCATACTTCTTAGAAGCAAACATCTTGCCTCTTTCATTACAGTCACCAGTACGTACTTCTGTAGTAGGTGCTTTTGCTGTAGTAGGATATACAGATTCTAATGGTGCACTATTCATTTCATATGCATCATCAAGTGTCACTTTCTCACCTTTATATGATACAGCCTTTTCTTCATTTGTAGAAGCAATAATACGAACATTTTCATATCCTGCAACAACTTCTGCATTGTCTACTTCTACAATGATATGTCCAAAGTTCTTTTCAACTAAGTCATTAAGTGTTAAAGCATCATCAAATGCTACACCAATTTCATTACCAAATGCCATCTTATAAACAGCTTCAACTAAACCACCGTCTTTAACTGTATAAGCTGAATAAGCCTTTCCAGACTGAATTAAAGCTTCTACAGCATCAAACTGTTTTCTTAAAGCTTCGAAATCAAATACATGGAATTCATCCTTAGGAAGCATGAATTCTACTAATACATGTCCTGCTTCTTTTAATTCAGGAGTGATGACTTTATGTACATCTCCACCAGTAATCGCAAATGATACTAAAGTTGGAGGAACATCTAAGTCTTCAAATGAACCTGACATAGAATCCTTACCACCAATTGAAGGTAATAATAATTCTTCCTGGGCACGATAAGCACCTAGTAATGCACTAAATGGTTTACCCCATCTCTTAGGATCATTTAATAACTTTTCAAAGAATTCCTGGAATGAGAAACGGATTGTATGCCATGTACCACCCATTGCAATGATCTTTGCAACAGATTCTACAACTGCATTGATTGCACCATGATATGGTGACCATTCAGAAATAAGTGGGCTATAGCCATAACTCATTAATGAACATGTAGTTGTTTCTTTTCCTAATACAGGAATTAATGCAGCCATACCTTCAGTTTCTGTACGATATGTCTTACCACCAAATGGTGAAAGAACAGTACCATTACCGATAGAAGAGTCAAAACGTTCTACTAAGCCCTTCTGAGAAGCTGTAGATAAACGAGATAATACTTCTTTAGTTGTTTCAGTGAAGTTTTCTTTTGCTTCTGGGTTGAATGGTGCGTTATCAAAATCAGGTAATTCTACATGGATATCCTGATAACGTTTAGCACCTGCTTCATCTAAGAAGTCTCTAGAGATATCTACAATAGTATCTCCCATATATTTCATAGTTAAACGGTTCTTATCTGTAACTGTAGCGACCTGTACAACTTCAAGGTTTTCATCATGAGCCGCCTGGATACAGAAGTCTTTATCACATTCATTGATGACAATAGCCATACGTTCCTGTGATTCACTGATTGCAAGTTCAGTACCATTTAAACCTTCATATTTCTTTAATACTGCATCTAAGTTGATATCAAGACCAGGTGCTAATTCACCAACTGCAACGCTGACACCTCCAGCACCAAAGTCATTACATCTTACAATCTTCTTAGAGAATTCTTTATTTCTAAATAATCTCTGAATCTTTCTTTCTTCAACTGGGTTACCTTTCTGTACTTCAGCACCAGCCGTTTCAGTTGTCTTTAATTCATGCTTCTTAGAAGAACCAGTCGCACCACCAATACCATCACGACCAGTACGTCCACCAATTAATAAGACAATCTGTCCATTTTCAGGAATTAATCTCTTAACCTGTTCTTCTGGAGCCGCTGCAACAACAGCACCTAATTCCATTCTCTTAGCAACATAACCCTGATCATATACTTCATGTACAAAACCAGTTGTTAAACCAATCTGGTTACCATAAGAAGAGAAACCATGAGCTGCTTCTTCACAGATCTTTCTCTGTGGTAATTTACCAGGAAGTGTATCTTCTAGTTTCTGACGAGGATCACCTGCACCAGTAATACGCATTGACTGGTAAACATAAGCACGACCTGATAATGGGTCACGGATTGCACCACCTAAACATGTAGCGGCACCACCAAACGGTTCGATTTCAGTTGGATGGTTATGTGTTTCATTCTTGAACATTAATAACCAGTCTTCATCACCATCAGTTGTATGAACCTTTAAACGAACTGAGCAGGCATTGATTTCTTCAGATACTTCCATATCATCCAAATAGCCACGCTTTCTAAGTTCTTTCATAGAAATAGTTGCAAGATCCATTAAAGTAAGTGGTCTCTTTGTATCTACACCATAAACAACATGACGGCTTGCTTTATACTTTTCTACATCTTTTTCTAAGATTTCTTTAAATGCACCACTTGCGATATCAATATCAGTAATAACTGTCGCAAATGTAGTATGACGACAATGGTCAGACCAGTAAGTATCTAATACTCTGATTTCAGTTTCTGTAGGATCTCTCTTTTCTACATCTCTGAAATAGTTCTGAGTGACTTTTAAGTCATCGAAGTTCATTGCAAGACTCATCTTTTCAAGTAATGCTTCAACTTCTTCATCAGTGAAACCAATGAATCCTTCAATTACAGGAACCTTCTTGATTTCAACAACTGCATCATTTAAATCTGCTGGCTTTTCTAAAGAAGCTTCTCTAGAATCAACAGGGTTAATTAAATAATGTTTAATTGCTGGTAATTCATCACTAAAAATACCTTCAATTACAATAAGCTTTGCACATTTAACCTTAACGCCTTTTTCACCAGTTAATAACTGGAAGCACTGTTCACAGGCATCAGCTCTAGCATCATACTGTCCTGGAAGATATTCAATCGCAAAACTTACTGCTCCTTCTGGAAGTGCAAATTCTTCACGATATACTTCATCTACCATTGGCTCAGAAAGAATAGTAGGAATACCTTCTTCTAATACTTCTTCAGTAATACCCTGAAGATCATAACGGTTGACAACTGTTAAGTTAGAAATGTCAGTTAAACCAAGTCTTGTCATCAAATCATGTTTGATAGAGTCTGCTTCAACCGCATTTTCTTTTCTTTTTTCTACATAAACGCGATAAACTTTAGCCATGTTATCCTCCTAATGTAAGCCAATATCTTTACGCATATACATGCCATCAAAATGAATGTTTTCAATTGCATCATAGACTTTCTTTCTTGTTTCTTCAAGATCATGTCCCAATGCACAAACATTTAATACACGTCCACCATTTGTGACGATTTCATTGTTTTCATTACGTTTAGTACCTGCATGGAAGACAACGATATCTTCTGGAAGATGATCTAAACCAGTAATGACTTTACCCTTTTCATAAGATCCAGGATAGCCTCCACTTGCAAGAACAACACATGTTGCCTGTTCATCTTTCCACTTAACATCTACATCTTTTAATGTATTTGTAGCACATCCATACATTACTTCATATAAATCACTTTCAAGTCTCATTAAGATAACCTGAGTTTCAGGATCACCAAAACGGACATTGAATTCTAATACCTTTACATCCTGATCCTTGATCATTAATCCAATAAAGACAACCCCACGATAATCCATATGATCTTCATGTAAGCCTTTCATGAATGGGTCAAGAATCTTTTCTTTGAAAGTCCCTTCCATACCTTCTGGTAAGAATGGGTTAGGTGATACAGTTCCCATACCACCAGTATTTGGACCTTCATTATTATCATAAATCTGTTTATGGTCTTTTGCAGATACCATAGGTACGATTGTATCATGGTCTACAAAGCATAATAGAGAGCATTCAAAGCCAGTTAAGAATTCTTCTAAAACAACCTTCTTACCAGCATCACCAAAAGCACTGCCATCAAGCATGACTTTAAGTTCTTCTTTAGCCTGTTCTTTAGTTTCACAGATGACTACACCCTTACCTGCTGCAAGACCATCAGCCTTAACAACAACAGGAAGATCAAAAGCATCTAATGCTTTAACAGCTGATTCATAATCAGTCACTTCTTCATACTTTGCAGTAGGAATATTGTGCTTTTTCATGAAATCCTTAGAGAAGGCTTTAGAACCTTCAAGAATAGCTGATTCTTTTCTAGGACCAAATACTTTGTGACCTCTTTCTTCAAGATAATCAGCAAGTCCCATACATAATGGTACTTCAGGACCAATAACAGTTAAATCAATACCCTTTTCTTCAACAGTCTTTAAGATAAAAGGCATATCTTCTACACTACCTGGAATACATACAGCATCCATACCAGGATTACCAGGAATAGCATATAATTCAGTAACATGTTTACTCTGTTTTAATTTCCAGGCAATTGCATGTTCTCTTCCACCACTTCCAATAACAAGAACCTTCATATAACGCCTCCTTAGTGTCTAAAATGTCTATAACCATTGAATACCATTGTCATATCATGTTCATCACAATAGTCAATAGATTCCTGATCACGAACTGATCCACCAGGCTGTACAATAGCCTTAATACCTGCTTCATCAGCCACCTGTGCACAATCACTAAATGGGAAGAATGCATCACTTGCTAATACAGCACCATGGAAATCCTTATCAGGATTATTATGAATTGCATTTTCTAATGCCCAGATACGTGAAGTCTGTCCTCCACCAACAGCTAAAGTACATCCGTCTTTCACTAGTACAATTGCATTAGACTTAACATATTTAACAACCTTTAAACCAAATTCCATATCAGATAATTCAGCTTCTGTTGGCTGCTTTTTAGTCACTACTTTCATTTCATCAATAAGCTTAGTATTTAATTCCTGAACAAGTGCTTTACCTTCAAGATACTTAATGTCATACTTAGCATCACGTGCATCAAGATTCTTAAGCTTTAATAAACGTAAGTTCTTCTTCTTTTCTAATACTTCTAAAGCATCATCATCAAAATCAGGTGCTGCAATGATTTCTAAGAAAGTCTTCTTCATTTCTAAAGCAGTTTCTTTATCAATCTTATAGTTTACAGCAATGATTCCACCAAAGATAGAAGTTGGATCACCTTCATAAGCACGCTTATAAGATTCATAACCAGTCTTACCAATAGCCACTCCACAAGGAGTTGAATGCTTAATTGCAACAGTGACTAACTGATCACCAAATTCTCTTACGCAAGCAACTGCACCATATAAGTCGTTTACATTGTTGAAAGAAATTTCTTTACCATGTAACTGTTCATAATCTAATAAAGAATGCTGAACATATGGATCAACGTAGGCATTTGCACTCTGCTGAGAGTTTTCACCATAACGCAAGTGATCTGTCTTCTTTAATGAAATATTTAAAATATCAGGGAATTCATCATGTACCTGATCAGCGAAATAACGAGAAATCATTGCATCATAGCTGCCTGTTAAGCTATAAGCCTTATAAGCAAGATTCATTCTGAATTCAAAATCAGTCTTGTCTTCTCTAATAGCTTCTAATACAGCATCATAATCTTTTGGATCAGTAACAATCAATACATCCTTGAAGTTCTTAGCAGCAGAACGAATCATTGATGGTCCACCGATATCAATGTTTTCAATCATTTCAGCCATTGGCTTACCAGCCTTAAGCGCTTTTTCAAACTCATAGAGATTACAACAAACAAGATCAATAGGTGTAATACCCATTTCTTCTACAGTCTTGACATGTTCTTCTACATCTCTTCTAAATAGAATACCACCATGTACTTTTGGATGAAGTGTCTTAACTCTTCCATCAAGAATTTCAGGGAAACCTGTCACATCATCGATTTCAATAGCTTTTACACCTGCTTCTAATAGTTTCTTATATGTTCCACCAGTAGAAACAACTTCAAATCCTAATTCTTCAAGACCTTTCGCAAATTCAACAATACCTTCTTTATTTGTAACTGATACTAACGCTCTTTTCAACTGATCTTCACCCTTTCATTTTCTACAGAAACACGTCCTTCACAATATAAAGCAACAGCTTCTGGTAAGATTTCATGTTCGATTTCTAAGACACGTGCCTGAATATCTTCAGGAGTCTCTAAATCTGAAATATCAACCGCTCTTTGTAAGATGATTGGCCCACCATCCACTTCTCCAGTAACAAAATGAACAGTTGCACCTGACACCTTTACACCTCTTTTAAACACAGCTTCATGGACATGCATTCCATAGAATCCAGGACCACAGAAAGATGGAATAAGTGAGGGATGAATATTAATAATACGATTCTTATATTGTGCAAGAAGCTTGTCTCCAACAATAGCAAGATAACCTGCTAATACAACAACATCAATCTTTTCTTCTTCAAATCTCTTTAAGATCTCATCTTCATCCTTGATCCATTCTGCCTGAATACCATGAAGACGGGCTCTTTCTAAACCGTAAGCCTTCTTACGGTTAGAAATAACCAGACGGATCTGTCCATTGATTTTTCCGGCTTCACACGCATCGATGATGGACTGAAGATCAGTTCCACCACCAGATACGCATACAGCTATGTTTAGCATAATTCTGCTCCCTTTTCACCTTCAGCAATATAACCTACTTCATAGCTTTCATAGCCAGCAGCATTAATTGCTTCGATAGTCTTTTCAACATCTGCAGGATCAACAGCAAGAACCATACCTAATCCCATGTTGAATGTGTTGTACATCATCTTTTCTTCAACGTTTCCTGCTTTTGCGATTAAGCCAAAGATAGGAGGTACTTTATAGCTGTCCTTCTTAACAACAGCCTTTACACCATCAGGTAACATTCTAGGAAGGTTTTCATAGAATCCTCCACCAGTAATATGGCTACATCCCTTAACCTTGATACCAGCATTCTTTACGCTCTTTAATGCTTTTACATAAATCTTAGTAGGCGCAATTAATGCTTCACCTAAAGTAGTACCTAATTCATCATAATAAGTATCTAAAGATTCTTTAGTCATTTCAAATACGCTACGTACTAAAGAGAATCCATTACTATGTACACCAGTAGATGCAATACCAACTAAGGCATCACCAGGCTTGATTGTAGAACCATCAATAATATCTTTTTTATCTACAACACCTACTGCAAAACCAGCTAAATCATAATCATCAACAGGCATTAAACCTGGATGTTCTGCAGTTTCACCACCAACAAGGGCACATTCAGACTGAATACATCCTTCAGCAACACCCTTAACGATAGTCGCAATCTTTTCAGGATAGTTCTTACCACATGCAATGTAATCAAGGAAGAATAGAGGTTCTCCACCTGAACAAGCAATATCATTCACACACATTGCGACTGCATCAATACCAATTGTATCGTGTTTATCCATTACAAAAGCAAGTTTTACCTTTGTACCACAGCCATCAGTACCAGATAAAAGAACTGGTTCTTCCATATCCTTGATCTTGCTTAAATCAAAAGCACCAGCAAAACCACCAATACCACCAAGTACTTCTGGTCTCATAGTAGCCTTAACATGCTTCTTCATTAATTCTACTGACTTATAACCTGCTTCAATATCTACTCCAGCTTTTTTATAATCCATGTTTCTTCATCCTTTTATCTATTATTTTTCCATTCTTGCAAGAACTGCTTTATAAGTTTCGATTAAATCTCCAATATCCTGTCTGAATACGTCTTTGTCATACTTCTTGTTAGTATCTACATCCCATAAACGGCAAGAATCTGGTGAGATTTCATCAGCTAATACGATTTCGCCATCTTTAGTTTTACCAAATTCGATTTTGAAATCTACAAGCTTTAAGTTTAATCTTAAGAAGAAAGCCTTAAGTAATTCGTTGATCTTTAATGTTTCAGATTTAATAGTGTTATATTCATCTCTAGTGCAAAGACCTAAAGCAACAGCATGGTCTTCATTGATTAATGGATCACCATATTCGTCATTCTTATAACTAATTTCAAAAATTGGTTCTTCTAAAACAACACCTTCCTTAGCACCAAGTCTCTTACAGAAAGAACCTGTTGTAATATTACGTACAATAACTTCTAGTGGGAAGATTTCTACTTTCTTAACTAAATCATCAGTATCATTTAACTTTTCAATCATATGAGTCTTGATACCAGCTTCTTCTAACATATCAAAGATAATACCTGAAATAGTGTGGTTTAATACACCCTTGCCAGCAAACTGATCATGTTTTACACCATTACCTGCAGTTGCATCATCTTTATAATGCATTAAGATAACATCTTCGTTATCAGTTGCAAAAATTTCCTTAGCTTTTCCTTCGTACATTAATTCTTTCTTTTCCATTGTTGTTTTCTCCTCTTATCTGTATTTTTCTGAAATTTCGTTATTTGTATCTAAGCAGGCTTTTTCCATAGCCTGACGGTTGTTCTTTAATTTTTCACTTAATTCTGGATATTTGATTGCCATGATTTCAAGTGCTAACCAGGCAGCATTCTTAGCACCATCAATTGCAACTGTTGCAACTGGGATACCAGAAGGCATCTGGACAATTGATAATAAGGCATCCATTCCATCTAAACTTGCACCTTTGATTGGAATACCAATAACTGGTAACACTGTCATAGAAGCAACGACACCAGGTAAGGCAGCAGCCATACCAGCAGCTGTTAAGATAACATCTGTTCCATTGTTGTTGCATTCTTCTACAAATTCACTCAATGCACGATGTGCACGGTGTGCAGATAAAGCACGTACTTCAACATCTACGCCATATTCTTTTAATATGGCAATTCCTTTTTCTACCTTTGCTTCATCAGAGGCAGAACCCATAATTACTGCAGCTTTCATTTCAGTCCTCCATTATTTTCATTATGACTTTCATGATCTAGGTGCTCAGAGGCCTTTCACCTAAACTTGACCTCAATTATTAGAATAAACCAGTAATCTTACCGTCTTCATCAATATCCATATTATTTGCAGCTGGTACTTTTGGTAAACCTGGCATACGCATAATATTTCCAGAAATAGCAACTAAGAATCCAGAACCAGTATTTGGAATTAAGTCACTGATTGTAACTTTAAATCCTTCAGGACGTCCTAGTAAAGTCGCATCATCTGATAAAGAATATTGAGTCTTTGCAATACAGATTGGTAAATCACCTAAGCCCTGAGCAGTGAACTTCTTGATCTTGTTCATTACTTTCTTAGTGAAGACAACATCATCTGCACCATAAATTTCTTTAGCAATTGTCTTAATCTTTTCATCAATAGGCATATCTAATGAATAGATAGGTGCATAATGAGATTCTTCTGTATCTAAGATATTTAATAGCTTGTTGGCAAGATCAATGCCTCCTTCGCCACCCTTAGCCCATACTTCAGAAATAGATACTTCAACATTGAGTTCCTTACACATATCATCTAATAGCTTTAATTCAGCTTCTGTATCTGTAGGGAATGCATTAATCGCAACGATACAAGGTAAACCAAACTTCTTGATATTTTCAATATGTTTAGTTAAGTTACCAATACCCTTCTTTAATGCTTCAAGATTTTCAGTGCCTAATTCTTTCTTATTCACACCACCATGCATCTTTAATGCACGAACAGTTGCAACAATGACAACCGCATCTGGATTCAATCCAGCCTGACGACACTTGATATCTAAGAACTTTTCAGCACCTAAATCAGCACCGAATCCTGCTTCAGTAATGGCATAATCACCAAGCTTCATAGCAAGCTTTGTAGCCATAACTGAGTTACATCCATGAGCGATATTGGCGAATGGACCACCATGTACAAATACTGGAGTATGATCTAAAGTCTGTACAAGGTTAGGCTTGATTGCATCCTTTAATAATAAAGTCACAGCACCAGTTGCATGAATATCATCAACAGTCACTGGTTCACCATCATAATTATAAGCAACAATCATTCTTGCAGCTCTTGCCTTTAAATCTTCAAGAGAAGTTGATAAACATAAGATACCCATCACTTCACTTGCAACACTAATATCAAAACCATCTTCACGAGGAACACCATTTGGTTTACCACCTAAACCAACAACAATATGTCTTAAAGCACGATCGTTTAAGTCAACAACTCTCTTCCATACAATCTGTCTAGTATCAATATTCAAAGGGTTACCCTGCTGAATAGAGTTATCAAGCATTGCGGCAATTAAGTTATTTGCGGAAGTGATGGCATGAATATCACCTGTGAAATGAAGGTTGATATCTTCCATAGGAACAACCTGAGCATATCCTCCCCCAGCTGCACCACCTTTAATACCAAAGCAAGGACCTAAGCTTGGTTCACGCATTGCGACTACAGATTTCTTACCTAACTGATGTAATGCCTGTGATAAACCAATCATTGTAGTTGTCTTACCTTCACCAGCAGGTGTTGGGTTGATTGCAGTTACAAGGATTAATTTACCCTCCGGATTATTTTCAACTTTCTTGATAGTTTCTAAAGAGACTTTTGCCTTATATTTACCATATAATTCTAAATCATCTTCAGTAAGTCCAATCTTTTCAGCCACATTTTTAATTGGCTCCATGACTGTACTCTGTGCAATTTCTACGTCTGTTAACATTTTTTGTTTTTCCTCTCTTTCAGGTTATTTTCTTTCAAAACAATTATATACTAATCCAGTACCTGCATGCTTTCTTTTTTTTGAAAAAACAAAAAAAGAGCCTACTAAGTCCAGGACGTTGCCCAGACGGTCGGCTCTTCAAGAAATTATACTCCATGTGGTTAATTCCACTTCCGTCAGTCGTATAATACAGTTGTAGTTTATCAAATAACCTATTGTTTGACAAGCACAAATTTGATTAAATAGTGGCATAAGTTTATAATATAAAAACGGAGGTAATGACTATGTTTAAAGAAGTAGATATAAAGACATTTGATTTAGAAATATTTAATAAATTGAATAAGGAATGGGCACTACTCAGTGCAGGTAATAAAGACGCATTTAACACCATGACTATTTCATGGGGAGAGATGGGTACTTTATGGAATAAGCCAGTGATGACTTGTTTTGTAAGACCACAGCGTTATACAAAGGAATTCATTGATTCTAATGATAAGATGACTCTTTCATTCTTTAACGGAGATCATATGAAAGACTTAACAATACTTGGTAGAGAATCTGGACGTGATGGTGATAAGATTGCGAAGACTGATTTAACACCTACATTTATTGAAGATCTTCCTACATTTGAAGAAGCAAAGATTGTTGTTGTAGGAAAGAAGCTCTATGAAGATACTATCAAGCCTGAATGTTTCTTAGATGAAACACTTGTAGATAAGAATTATCCTGAGAAAGATTTCCATACAATGTATATATGTGAAGTTGAAAAGATCTATATGAAATAAAAGAAGCGTTAGTGCGCTTCTCTTTTTAGTTTATCGTATTCTTTTATTTGGTTATATTCTTCAATTGTTTTCTTAATATCATTAAAGATATGTGGATCAAGTGTCTTCTCTAATTCATCTTCGTCCACAAACTTATAATCTGTATGCTCAAATGAAATCTTAACCTGATCATTTGTAGGAATACATAAGAAACCAATACCCACTGTCTGATAATGTGGTCTAATAGCCGTAAATGTATAAACTGGCTTAATGATTTCAATATCTAGTCCTGTTTCTTCCTTCAATTCTCTTACTAATGCCTGGTGAGGATCTTCCCCATATTCTAATCCACCACCTGGTAATTCCCAATACCCAAGTCCATCTGATGAAGGTCTGACACGTTTTAAAATCAATGTCTTGCCTTCATAAATCACAATACCTTTTACTGTAATATGAAACTGTATGTCCTTATTCTCCATATTCTTTTGCCCCCTTTTTAATATATTAGCACAACTCTTGAAAGAACGTTACAAAAAGGTGTAGTATCTGTGTTTCAAATACTTCAGAAATTGTATATAATAGTCACTGAGGTGAATAAAATGATTAATTTCAAAGAAGAAATATTAAAGCATAAAGATGAAATGCTGAAAGATTTAAAGGACTTATGTCTCATCCCTTCAACTCTTGATGAATCTACTGCAAAAGAAAATCAGCCATTTGGTGAAAACAACCGTAAAGCGCTTGATTTAATGCTTTCTATTGGTCAAAGAGATGGATTCGTTACTGATGATTGTGATGGATATGCTGGTTCTATTGATATTGGCGAAGGAGAAGAATGTTTTGGTATCCTTGGACACTTAGATGTTGTACCTACTGAAGGTCAGGAATGGGATTATCCAGAATATGATATGACTCTTGATGGAGATACACTCTATGGTCGTGGTGTCGCTGATGATAAGGGACCTTTAATTGCCGCTTATTATGCTGCTAAGATTGTCAATGAACTTGATTTTGAAAAGAGAATGAAGGTTCGTATCATCTTTGGATGTAATGAAGAAAATGGTTCTCGCTGTATGCATTACTATTTCCAGCATCGTCCATATCCAAAGATGGGATTTACTCCAGATGCTGATTTCCCTGTAGTATATGGTGAAAAAGGTAACTGTCATTTCATCATCAAGGGTAAAACAGATGATGATAAGGTGATTTCTATTCATTCAGGACGTGTCGTGAATATCGTACCAGATCAGGCTAAAGCTGTATTAAAGGGTACTGACTATGAAGAATCATATAATGCATTCTTAAAAGAAAATAACTTCAAAGGTTCTTTAGAAGTTATAGATGGTAATACACACTTATTCTTAAGAGGTAAGAGTGCCCATGCATCTCAGCCTCAGTTAGGTAATAATGCAGCAAGTAACTTATGTCATTATATTGCAGGCGTGACTAATAATAGCTATGCAAAATTCGTTGATGAATATTTATATAATGATTATTTAGGTGAAAAGTTCAATGTCGCATTTACTGGTGAAATGGGTGCTTTAACTGTTAACCTTGGTATCTTAGATTATGAAAATAATGAAGGTTCATTAACTCTTGATTTACGTCTTCCTCATGACTCAGATAATGATGTTCTTGTGAAGAATGTAGATGAAGCTGTTAATAAGTATGGCTTTAGTGAAGAACATAACATTGGTCCTGCATTATATGTAGATCCTAATAGTGAATTAGTTCAGAAGCTTCATGAATCATATGTACAGTTCACAAATGATCATGAACATGGTCCTCAGACTATTGGTGGTGGAACTTATGCAAAGAAAATGCCTAACTGTGTTGCTTTTGGTTGTGAATTCCCTGGTAAAAACCATCATATGCATGAAGAAAATGAATTAATTTCATTAGATGATTTATTAACTGCAGCTGCTATCTACGCTCAGTCTCTCTATAATCTTCTTAAAAAATAGTTGAATTCCATGTGCAACTCAAGTATAATCTTAGTTGCACAAAGTTGCGGCCGTGGTGGAATGGTAGACACGCAAGTTTGAGGGACTTGTGGACGTACGTCTGTGTGAGTTCAAATCTCATCGGCCGCACCATTAATTAAGATGAACTAGCTAGAGATAGCTAGTTTTTTATATTATGTGGAGGATTTTGTATGATTGATCATATGGAAATAAGAGGCGCAAAGGTACATAACTTAAAAAATATTGACGTTGACATTCCTCTAAATAAGATTGTAGCTATTTCTGGTGTATCAGGAAGTGGCAAGTCTTCTTTAGCATTAGGAGTCATCTATGCTGAAGGTTCTAGAAGATATCTAGAAGCATTATCTACTTATACAAGAAAACGAATCTCTCAAGGAGAAAAAGCCAAAGTAGATTCTATTAGATATGTTCCTAGTACTCTAGCATTACATCAAAGACCTAATATACCAGGCATTCGTTCTACTTTTGGAACACAGACAGAATTATTGAATTCTATTCGCTTATTATTTTCACGTTGTGGAGATTATTTATGTCCTAACGGACATAGAGTACCTGCGAGTATAAATGTAGCGAGAGGTGAAATGATTGAGTGTCCAATCTGCCACGAAAGATTTAATGGCTTAAGTGCTCAGGAGTATGCCTTTAATTCACAAGGCGCATGTCCTGATTGTCAGGGCACTGGTATTGTACAGACAATTAATATTGATTCTTTGATTCCTGATCCTCATCTAACTATTGATGAAGGAGCCGTAGCACCATGGAATACACTCATGTGGTCATTAATGAAAGATGTCTGTCGTGCGATGGGTGTGCGTACTGATGTTCCTTTTGAAGAATTAACAGAAGAAGAGAAACATATTGTCTATGATGGACCAATGGTTAAAAAACATATTTTCTATCGTCCTAAGAATAAAGAGAGCGTGGAAGCAGGAGAATTAGATTTTACTTACTATAGTGCCAAAGCGACTGTCTTGAATGCATTAAAGAAGGTCAAGAATGAAAAGAATATGAAGCGTGTCAGCAAATTCCTTAAGGAAGAGACATGTCCGACTTGTCACGGCTCTCGTATTAATAGACGTGCAAATTCTACATTACTTGGTGGTAAGACTTTAACTGAAGTATGTGCGATGAGTTTAAAGGATTTAGCTGCATGGCTTCCACAGGTAATCAATACCCTTAATGATGATGTAAAAGAAATGGGTTTTACTATTCTTGAAGAATTCATGATTAATGCGCATGCCTTGCTGTCTTTAGGTCTAGGTTATTTGACTCTTGATCGTGCTTCTTCTACATTATCAACAGGAGAACTACAAAGAGTACAGCTTGCACGTACTGTAAAAAACAGAACGACAGGTGTTCTTTATGTTCTTGATGAACCTTCTATTGGACTACATCCTGCCAATGTAGATGGCTTGATTGCGATTATGAAAGAGTTGATTAAGGATGGGAACTCTATTGTTTTGGTCGATCATGATACAAGAATTCTTAAAGAAGCGGATTATATGATTGAAATAGGGCCTGAAGCAGGTAAAAATGGTGGTTCTATAATTAGTCAGGGTACTATTGATGAAATCATTCAGAATAAGAATTCTATCATTGGACCTTATCTCAATGATTTACATCAAACTCTTGTAAGAAATAAGAAAGAGATTTTTAATGAGGGCTTTTTAAGACTTAAGACAGATACAATACATACTGTCAAACCACTGGATATTTCTATTCCTAAAGGAGTTCTTACTACAATTACTGGTATGTCTGGAAGTGGTAAGACAACATTGATTCTTGAATCGTTATATCCTGCCATAAAGGCTTCATTAAATCACGAAAGACTTCCTCAACATGTAAAAGAATTGGATGCATCATGGGTCAATAAGATTGATTTGATTGATGCGTCCCCTATTGGAAATAATGTCAGAAGTACTGTCGCAACTTATTCTGGTGTATTTGATCATTTAAGAAGATTGTATGGAAGATTAAGTGATCAATATAGTGCAGGTGATTTTTCTTATAATACAGGTAAGTTAAGATGTCCTGTATGTGAAGGTACTGGTACTATTTCTATGGATATACAGTTTCTTCCAGATATAGAAATGACTTGTGAACATTGTGATGGAACACGTTACAGCAATGATGTGGATTCTATAATGTACCATGGTTATTCTATTAAAGATGTAATGTCTCTTACTATCTTAGAAGCGTTAGATGTATTTAAAGACATTAAGAAGATTAAAGAGAAACTACAGGTTCTAGTGGATTTAGGAATTGGTTATTTGACTCTTGGTGAAGCAACACCTGCCTTATCTGGTGGAGAAGCACAAAGATTAAAACTGGCATCAGAAATAGGAAAAGTACAAGATGGAAGCATCTTTATCTTTGATGAACCTTCTATTGGATTACATCCATTAGATGTAGAAACACTACTTCGTGTATTTGATACATTAATTAATCAAAAAGCGACTATTATTGTGATTGAACATGACTTAGATGTTATTAGAAATTCTGATTATATTATTGATATGGGACCTGAGGGCGGTCAACTTGGTGGAGAGATTATTGCGACGGGAACTGTCGAAGAAATTAAACAGAATAAGAATAGTAAAATTGGAAAATACTTGTGAAAGCACCCAGTTCAAAATGAACTGGGTGTTTAATCAATATAATATCTATTCTTTCCCTTGCTTTTCTTCCCATATTCTATCGCCTTTTTAGGACATTTCGCAATACATGCCATACAATGTGTACATTCCTTACCCCATACAGGACGATGATCTTTTATTTGTATATTTTTTAATGGACATAATTTCTCACATAATCCGCATCCAATACATTCATCCGTACTATAGAAAGCAGCTGCTTTCACAAAAAGTGGATAGAAAACTGTATTCACAATAGAAGATTGGAACTTGTCTTTCAATTGTAATGACATATTAGGAAAAGGTAAATGCTGATGGATATAGGAAACTGCTTCTTTAATAATAGGATCTGCCTGTTTAACAATCTTTTTGGCTTCATCATCTTCTGGTGTATTAAACATTGCGAGATAGTTTTCTGGCATAATGATTTCCATTGTACCTCTATAGTTGAACCCCTTCTTCTCACATAGTTTTCTATTATAATAACCTGCATTGCCTATATTTCCCCCACAATCCATCACAAAATAAACTTCTTCAACATCCTTAAAAGCTGTCAAACGAATCCATTCTTCGACAATACGAGGTATTCTCCAGGCATAAGTAGGTACGACAAATACCAATGTTCCTTGGATATTCTGTAAGCTATGGTCATTATTTCTAATAAGCGTATTCATATTTATATAATCTTCATTTAATTGTTGATGTAGTTCTCTTGCAATATATCGACTATTGCCTGTTCCTGTAAAATAATAAATCATTTGTGTACTCCTTGTTATATATAACTAACTTTCAATGTAATTTTTAAAAAAATGGTGTATACTTTGTAAAGAAAGAAGGTAAAGCAATGAAAAGAAAATGCTGGTGTGGTAGTCAGTTAGACTATCATGATTGTCATGAAGCTTTTGATAAAAAGCTTAAACAATATAAAAAACATGGTTATCTTATTCCTAATCATAAAATGATTAAGAATGAGAAACAGATTGAAGCTATTAAAAGAGCGGCTGTAGTAAATAATGGATTATTAGACTATATTGAAGAACATATCCAGATTGGTATGACAACACAGGATATTGATGATATGGCTGTAGCTTATACATCAAGTCATGGTGGTTATTCTGCAGATTTAAATTATGAAGGATATCCTAAGAGTATCTGTACTTCTGTTAATGATGAAGTATGTCATGGTATTCCTGGAGATTATGTACTTCAGGATGGAGATATCATTAATGTAGATGCAACAACTGGAGTAAATGGCTATTATGCAGATGCTTCAAGAATGTTTATGTTAGGTAATGTATCAGAAGAAGCACAGCGTCTAGTAAAAGTTACTAAAGAATGTCTTGAAGAAGGTATGAAGGCTGTAAAGCCTTGGGAAAGTACTATTGCAGATATTGGTACAGCAATTGAAAAGCATGCCCATGCCAATGGATATAGTGTTGTAGAAGAATTCTGTGGTCATGGTATCGGAAAAGCGATGCATGAGGATCCTTATGTATATCACTATACACCTAAGGAAAAGACTGTATTGATTGTTCCTGGAATGGTCTTTACGATTGAACCTATGATTAACCAGGGAACACGTCATATCCATCTAGGTACTGATAATGACTGGACTGTTTATACAGATGATGGAAAACTATCAGCACAGTGGGAACATACTCTTCTTGTGACAGAAGATGGTGTAGAAATTATTTCTAAATAACTAACCAGATATGAGAGAAGTCCTTATTTTTAAGGTCTTCTTTTCTTATCCAATAATAAATAGAACCAAAATCACCAAACATTATATCCGTCTCTTTTGTACATACAGAACTGCATTGGAATAAGAGAATCCATTCATGCTTGTGAGCCCGTATTTTCTTTTGATCGACTAATGTAGTTGTATAAGAATTATCATGACCTTGGTAAATTATTTCACAATCACCTTCCATTTCATCTTGAATAATATCTGGATAACCTAGTAACTTGAAGTTATTTTCTCTCAAGAAATAAGGGCTGTATTTTCTACATATCTTTTGATAGTCCTTGTCATCCAAGTCTTCCGGATAGTCTCTTTCTTCTAGAACTCTTAAATCAGGAAAATAATAAACTCTTGCACATCCTTAATCTTTTGCTTTTAGTCCTGCTGGCATTGTATGCAAATCATAGAAGAAGAGTAACAATCCTTTGGCTGGTAACAAATACTCTTCATCACAAAATGAAGCTTTTTCCAGGTTAATAGAAGCGACAAGTGTTAATGGTCTTTCATCTATATTAAGGCAACTGATTATTATCCTGCCTCTGGCTTATATATTCTCTCTATTAGTAAGAAATGGACAGAAGAGTATAACACTGAATTCTTTTCATGTTTAGTAGGTATTAAAAGGGATTAAACAAAAACTATTTAAAGCCTAACTAAAAAGTCTTCTTTACACGTCATATGTAAAGAAGACTTTTTTTATTTCACCATTGAGAATGCAAATACCACAACACCTAATATAACTAGGATGATACCTGTCACTCTATTTAATGTTTCTGGAGTGGCTTTATTCGCAAAGCGTGCTGCAATTCTTGCCCAGATGAATGTAAAGATAACACATAGAATCCATACACCCCAGTCAGGTGTACCACCAATCGCAAAATGAGATACAGCTCCTGTTAAGGCAGTGAATGTCATAATAAAGACACTTGTTCCTACTGCTGTCTTAAGTTCATAGCCTAATACAGAAGTAAGTATAAGAAGCATCATCATACCTCCACCTGCACCAATGAAACCACAGATAAAGCCAATAATAACACCACAGATTACTGACTGAATGGCTCTTTTTTGAGGAGAGACTGCTTCCATAGATTCTTTCGTTGTCATAACTGGTTTAAGGATAAACTTTACACCAAGCAGCATTGTCATAAAAACTGAGAAATTACCCATAGTGGCTGCTGGTACTAAACTAGAGACATAGCTTCCTACTACTGTAAAGCATAAAACAGAAGCCATCATGATTAAACCGTTTCTAATATCTAGATTCTTATTTTTACCATATTCATAAGCAGAGACTGCACTTGCAAGTACATCTGAAGATAAAGCGATACCTACAGCCATATAAGGCTTCATTCCTAAGAAAGTAATTAACATAGGACTAATAACTGCTGCAGCACTCATGCCTGCAAAACCAGTACCTAGACCTGCACCCATACCTGCAAAGAATGTAACAAGTAATGTTATTAATAATGTCATTTTATTGATCCTCCAATATTCTATTAAGATTGTCTTCCATAATTTCCATACCTTTAAATAGTATGTCTTTCATAGAATCATCCATGTTACTAAATAATTTGTCTTTAAAAGATTTCTGAATTAAACGTCCTTTTTCTATAATAGAATCTCCTTTAGAAGTACATACAAGTTCTGTCTTACGACGATCTCCTGCCACTTCTCTTCTTTCTAGATAACCTTCTTTTACAAGTTTATCTACATTTATAGAAACAAGATTAGCTTTAATTTTTCTTACTTCCACAATATCTCTCGCTGTCTTATATTGAGGATTATTCGATAAAAACATCAATATATCAAAAGCTGTTTGTGGTAATTTCATTTCCTGACATAATGGTTTACACATAACACTATATGCATGAGCCAGTTTATTTGGAAACTCTATATTGAAATACATACTTTCACCTTCTTTCATATTTGAATAGTTCATTTATGAACTATTATAATCTTATACTATAAGAAGTCAATAAAAAAGACTGCGTTAACAGTCTTTACGATACTTCTTTATGATGATTGATTGCTTCTATGACTTCTTGTCTTTTTACTTCATAAGCATGACCTGTATGCTCATCTAAAATATCCAGTGCTTTCTGATAGTGACCTTTTCTTACATAGTAATCAACATAATTGACTTGTACTGCTTCACTATCTGCATACTGACTTAAATAATCAAGAATCACTGATTCTTCTTTACCTGATTCTATAAGTAAATCCAAACCATATTTTGTCCATCGTTCATAGATAAACTTTTGGAGTTCTCTGTCATCATAAAGAGAGGAATAGAGAATCTTCTGATGAATAAGATTAAACTTCAAATCATAGAACTGCTTACTATCAAAATCATTCAAGAGTACTGGATCAATCACACCTTCATAAAATGGCAGGCAGCAGTCACTATAAAGTTCCTTCACTGCATTAAAGGCTTCTTCACTAGAAGGATAGATCTTTATAAGTTGTCTCAAATACTCATGGATATCTGTAAGGATTTCATAGACTTCTTTCTTTGGATCTAAGCCAGTCACCTTACTTAATGTACAGGCAATAAGTGCATGTGCTGTCTGGTAATCACGTATTGATATAAGTTTACTTAAAGAGATACGAAGATACTTTTTTAACTTCTTTAAAAGTGTTGGTATATGATCTTCATTATCATCTATCAGTTCTACTAGATAGTCTAAGTATTTATCTTGAATTGTCGTTGTTTCAATAAGATCGATAAAGCGTTGCTGTAAGGATTCGTTGAATCTCATTTCATTAAACAAGAGCTGTTCTAATTGATCTCTTGGGAGTGTATGAATACGTTCTTTGAGTTCTTTTATAAACTCGATATCTAGTTTTGCCTTGATATCATCATAATTTTCATAATCACTACATGCAAGTAATACAGCTGCCATATGCTTACAATGATGACCTTTATGTGCATAAGGACAATCACAATACATACCAGTGACCTGTTTATCCTTTAAATCTATAGTAACATGATAATCATCTGATCCTTCTACTACAGCCGCAATACCATAAGGCTCCTGATAAAGCTTCTTGACCTTCTCTTTATTAAAGTAATCATAACCACGTTTTAAGATGACATCCGTAAACTGGTCTGCCCAATCTATAATATTAAGATTTAAACAAGGTGAAATCTCCTTTTTCATCTTAAGTAAATCTTCATCTTCTTGATGATACTTTAATCCAAGTTCAACGACTTCAAGTGCTTTATTAGAATTTCTATTTTCTAAACATATATTTGCATATCGAGTAAACACAGGTGGATAATTATGATATGTATCAAGGAAATGAAGAATGTCCTGATGAGACTGATGTGCTTCCTGCAACATCTTCAATCCTATGTATATCCAGCGAGAATATTGCATACGTCCATCCCAGATATCTTTCAAGGCTTCACTACCTAGAATCATATGATTCACTATGCGGTACTTGTCTTCATATAATTCTTCATCATTAAAACATTCTAGAAAGACTTCAGTGAGATACTCTTCATCTTCTTTTTCATACTTATGGAAATGGTATTCTCTTTCAAATACATCTAATAAAGTCTTTTTATTATGACTGCAAGAAATGATTATTTTTAAATCATTCTTAAGTTCTTCTAAGATATCATCTTTTTCTTCAGGTATAGATGAAATGAGATAGAATGTTTCAAATACCAAATTAAGTGATCCAAGAGAGTCTTCGGTTATTGTAGGAAGAATTGAGCGTTTATAGGAAATGAGTTTATTGATCATCTCTTTATAGCTTCGACTCTCTGTAATAATATCTCTGATTACAGACTTGTACTTTTCATCAGTATTGGATTCTTGAAAATCATGGAATTGATATGTTTGTTTGGGATCATAGGCATAAAGAAGTGCTGCAATATGTTCACAATATTCATCTTCATTCTCACAGCTGCAATCCATATCTTCTATCATTCCATCACGTAAATAAACAATAGAGTAATGGTCATCATCGTCAAATATGCTTCCTTTGATTGCATATTCATTATGTTGAATGTCTTCTACTGCACCTCTTTGGTAGAGTTCATATCCTCTCTTTAATGTTCTTGGAGTGAACAATTGATTCCATCTTATCTTATCCATAAATGTACCTCTCTTAGAATCAATTATAGCACACTTAATTCATCTTTCTTCTTCAATATACGATATGCGATTAAACAAATAATCACTGATAATAATGATCCTAAAGGAGCGGCAAGTCCCATTGGAAACAAGTTATGAGGATACAAAATAGAAGCAATATAAGAACCTGGTACTCTGACTAATGAAAGAGAGATGATATTGTGAATAAAACCAATATAGCTCTTACCATCTGCTGCAAAGTAACCACTAAAGCTAAAGTGAATCCCTGCAAATATTGTATCAATAATATAAGAACTGATATATTGTGCACCTAGTAAGATTACTGTTGTATCTTTAGTGAATAAGCCAAGAAGTGTAGGTGCAGCACATTCTACAATCAAGGCAACAATGATTCCATAGAGAGTAGCAATTATAACTGCATATTTTAATACAGTACGGGCACGCCCGTAGTCTTTGGCACCGATATTTTGTGCAGACAAAGCTGATACAGTCGCAAGCATTGTAGAAGGGATAATAAAGATGGCAGTGATCATTTTTTCTACGATACCTACTGCAGCGGCATCATTTAAGCCACGACTATTCGCAATAATAGTAATGATGATAAAACCAATCTGAATACATCCATCCTGAATTGCGACAGGAAAGCCTACTTTTAAAATCTGTTTAAATACCTGAGGTTGAAGATGAAGGTCTTCTTTCTTGATATGAATATCAGAGGTACGATATTTCATTGAGATGAGTGCGATAATAACACTCACACTTTGTGATAAAGTAGTTCCTAATGCGGCACCTACAGGTCCCATATGAAATAAACCGATAAAGAGATAGTCTAAGACAATATTTAATAAACAAGCAATCGCAATAATATACATCGGGCTTTTAGAATCCCCTAAACCTCTGTATATAGAACTGATGATGTTATAAGCAGTAATGAAAGGGATCCCTATAAAGCAGATGACAAGATACTGTACAGTTCCAGCCATTGCTTCTTGTGGGACATTGAGTAACACAACAAGTGGTTTAACAAAAATAAGCAATAGAATAGTAGAAACAATAGAAATACATGCAAAGAGTGTAATCGTATTACCTATCGTTCTTTCTACTAATGTATGATTCTTAGCGCCAACTGCATGACTAATAGAAACAGTAACCCCCATAGCAAGTCCTACAAGAATTGCTGTCAACATATGCATGACCTGACTCCCATTAGAAACAGCTGTAATTCCATCTACCGCATTAAATTGCCCCACTATAAATAGATCAGCCATACCATAGAGTGTCTGTAAGAAATAAGATAACAGATAAGGTATCGCAAAAAATGCAATATGTTTAAGTAAGTTTCCTGATGTAGCATTGTTTTCCATATGAATTCCCCCTTTGTACTCTAAACAGGATCGGTATATTATAATTTTCATATCTAATATAGTCAATGATAATTTCAACTAATCGAGTAGAAATATTTTACTTTTTCTTGTAAATATCTAATTTACACTCCTAATACTTGCTTATTTCGCAATTTCTCATTCATCTTTGATGAAGGGTTGTCCCTTCGTCATGACTCAATTCCTTGCATAATTTTTTATTATTTCTTATACTATTAAAGAGGTGATTCGATGACTTATACAATTAAGCAGGTATCTGAAATGATGTCTTTACCTGTTTCTACTATTCGTTATTATGATAAGATGGGTCTCATTCCTTTCTTAGAAAAGAATGAATCAGGTTATCGTATTTTTAAAGAACAGGATATTTCTATGCTGCGTATTATTGAATGTTTCAAGAATACAGGTATGAGTATTTCTGAAATGCAACAATATGTAGAAATGGTGAAGCGTGGTGATGAATCATTAGAAGAACGTTATCAACTCTTTGTGAGAAGAAATGCGACAGTTAGAAAAACAACTAGAAACAATTGATCATAAACTCTGGTATTATGAAACTGCTATAAAAGCAGGTACAGAAGATATCCATAAAAAATAATCCTCTCGTGTTACAGAGAGGATTTTTTGTATGGAGTTATTCTCCTTCTATTTCTTTAATTAAACATTCATTGCCTTGCAGTAAGACAGTATTCCCACTATGACAATAAGGACATTCTCTACCATAATCGATTGTAGAATAAGTATTTTGACAGTTATGACAGATTGTAATAGCTTCAATCCATTCATAATCAAGTGTGGAATACTTTAGCAATGGTACTTTCTTCTTATAATATTCCCAGCAGTCTACTAAATAATCGGGTTCAATACCACTAACTTTTCCTATTTGTAATGTGACTCTACGAATATCTGTTAAGTTATTTTCCTGTGCGACATCTTCTAATGTCCTGACAATATGTACGACAATACCTAATTCATGCATTTTTATTTCTTCTTATTACGTAAGATTTTAATCTGTCTTTTTGCAGCATAAGGAAGAATGACCTTCAACTTATCTTCTGATCTTACCATATTGCTTCCTTCTGGGATATCTCTTGTAAGCTTGATTGCATCAAATTCACATTTAGTTGTACATAGACCACACCCAATACATTTATTAGGATCCACTACACTTGTACCACATCCAAGACAGCGTTTTGCTTCTGTTTGTACCTGTTCAGGCGTAAATGTAGAACGTAAATCTTTAAATGTTTCCATCGCAAGACCCTGTTTAGTACCAGGAATCTGTCTCTTTGAATGATCAAAGTCTAAAGTGATTAAAATATTGTCCTTATCAAACTGAGTAAACTGGTGTAAATCTCTACCTAAAGTTAAAGAATGACCCTTATGTACATAACGATGCATTGATTCAGCCGCTTCTTTACCCTGTGCAATCGCATCAATCGCAAAGCGAGGACCTGTATAGACATCTCCTCCTATAAAGATATCTTCTACAGAAGTCTGTAGAGTAGTCGCATCCGCTTGAATTGTACCATTTGGATTTGTATTGATATCTAATCCTTCTACAGGAATAATATCCTGTCCTACAGATAATAAGACATAATCACATGGGTAACTTTCTGTTTGTGTTTCATCATAAGATGGATTAAAAGCACCTGTTTCATCTCTTAAAGATATACATTTCTTTAATGTGATTGTATGATCCTTGATTTCCTGAGGACCCCATCCACAATGCATAGTAATACCTTCATGAATGGCTTCTTCTACTTCATCAGGGCTTGCAGGCATGTCTTCTTTGGATTCTAAACAGAATAAGTCAACAGACGCTGCACCACTTCTTAAAGCACTTCTTGCCACATCCATAGCCACGTTACCACCACCAATGACAACAACATGACCACTAAGCATGTCTTTACTTTCTTCTTTATTCACTTCTCTTAAGAAATCAACACCTGTCATGACATAATCTTCATTCATTTCAGGAATATTTAATCTCTTACCACCTTGTGCACCAATCGCAAGATAGATTGCTTCATAACCTTCTTCACGTAATCCATCAATAGTAATATCTTTACCTATTTCTACACCACATTTAAATTCAATGCCCATTGCCTTAAGTACTTCTATTTCTGCATCAATGACATCTTTTTCTAATCTAAATGATGGGATACCATAACGAAGCATACCACCTGGTTTTTCTTCTTTTTCAAAGATAGTCACAGGATACCCCTTGATTCTTAAATAATAAGCAGCACTCATACCCGCAGGACCCGCACCTATAATAGCCATCTTATTAGAATAGAATCCACCCTCTTCATTTTCACATAATGGAATATAGCGTTCTTCTTCATTGAGTTCTCTTTCTGCAATAAACTTCTTGATTTCATCAATCGCGAGAGGCGCATCTAATAATCCACGTGTACATTCCTGTTCACATCTTCTATTACAGATAGAACCACATACTGCAGGGAATGGGTTAAAGTCTTTAATAAGCTTTAAAGCATCTATGTAACGTCCATCACTAGCCATCTTGATATAACCCTGTATAGGAAGATGAGCAGGACAAGCTGTTTTACAAGGCGCAGTCCCTGTTTCATGACAATTGACTTTGGCAGTATCTCTAAAATCTGGATTCCAATGATCTGGTCCCCATTTAATCATATCTGGTAATTCTACCTGTGGGTATTCAATAGGTCCCTGTTTTGTACAAAGCTTCTGACCAAGTTTTGCAGCTCCTACTGGACATATTTCTACACACTTACCACAAGCGACACACTTACTGCCATCTACATGAGCACGATATGCACTTGCAGACATATTTGGTGTATTAAAGAGCTGACTTGTTCTTAACGCATTACACACACCTGCTGCACAGTTACAAATCGCAAAGATCTTATCTTCACCATCGATATTTGTAATCTGATGCACATAGCCTTTTCTTTCACATCTTTCTAATGTTTCAATAACTTCTTCATAAGTACAATAATGACCACCTTTATTTGTCTCTACAACATAATCAGCCATATCACCCACTGCAATACAAACATCGGCTTCAATATCACCTGTACCTTCTCCTCGTACTCTTTGTTGTCTACGACATGAACATGGAGATAAAGCATACTTATCATACTTATTGAGCCAATGAGAAATCTTTTCTACAGACACTGCTTCCTGATTAGCTTCAATAGATTTTTCTACTGGAATAACATGCATTCCAATACCAGCCCCTCCTGGAGGCACCATTGGAGTGACTTTTTCTAGTGGTAATCTTGTCATCTGTTCAAAGAATTCAGTCACAACTGGATGTTCTTTGACTAAATCATTATTCATCACCATGAATTCTGCAGAACCAGGGACAAACTGAGGCATAACATATTGTTTATGATGGTCTTCATTTTCCCAGTTATACTCAATCATCCCTATATCACATACTTCTTTTAATACACATTCAACACGTTCTTTTTCCCATCCTGTTCTTTTAAGGATTTCTTCAAAAGACATAGGTTTGCGTACTTCAAAAAATAAACATAAATTACATTGTTCATCATTCAAGATTTCACTTAAACATTTGTATTCAGGATCATCTTCCTTAAGTTTCTTGAACTTCACTGGTATTCGGTCTGTAATACGTCTTGCAAGTCTATCAATATTATCTCTATAGGCCATTGTTTTATTCCTTCCATTCTCTTATACGTGTTAAAAGATAATCACACCAAGGCTTGATTCCTTCTCCACTTTTTGCACATATTTCAAACACCTTAGCATTCTTATTACGATAATGAATATTCTCTTTACACTTCTCTATATCAAAATCAAAGTAAGGAAGAACATCCACCTTATTAATAAGCACGACATCACATACTTCAAACATAAGTGGATACTTTAAAGGCTTATCATCTCCTTCTGGCACACTTAATATCGCAATATTTAAAGTAGAACCCGTATCAAATTCTGCAGGACATACCAAATTTCCTACATTCTCTAATACGGCAAGATCTAGATTTTCCATTCCTAACTCATATAATCCCTGTCTTGTCATATCCGCATCTAAATGACACATGCCACCTGTGTGTAATTGTATTGTACGTACACCATACTGGCTAATAGTGTGCGCATCCACATCACTATCAATATCTGCTTCCATGACACCAATATTCACTTCATCTTTAATAGTTTCAATAGTGCGTGATAATGTGGTTGTCTTTCCTGAACCAGGACTAGACATGATATTAAGCAAGAAAACACCCTTCTCTTTGCATTCCTGTCTTAATAAATCTGCATCCTTATTATTATCTTCAAATATACTCTGTTTTACTTCTATAACCTTATACATATGTAAACCCCTTTCATTGATATTCTAATAGATTTTTTGAACAGAGTAAACAGAACAAAACAATCCTTTAACAAATCCCCTAATTTGTAAGGATTTAAAAATCCAAGAGTTTATGATTTACTTTAAAATAGTGTTGTATTTGGTGTATAATAGCACAGGTATTCAAAGGAGAAGAATTATGATATTAGAACAAATAGATGAAAACTTATTAAAAATCGCGAATGAATCTGATGTAGAATTAAAAGACATTTATGAAAAGATTGATGATGTTTGTTTCTACAACTCAAACAGAATTCTTTCTGCATTTATTGAGAATAATGTCAGCTATTCTGATTTTGCGGACATGAATGGATATGGTAGCTATGATTCAGGTAGAGATAAGCTAGAAGCTATTTTCGCAACTATTCTTGGTTGTGAAGATGCATTAGTTAGACCACAGATCATGAGTGGTACAAATGCGCTTTATTTAACTTTATCTGCTTTACTTAAACATGGTGATACAATGATTTCATTATCTGGAGCACCTTATGATTCTTTACAGGAAATGATTGGTATTTCAGGAGAATCTAGTCAGTCATTAAAGGCTCATGGTGTGTCTTATGAACAGATTGATTTAATTGATAATGATTTTGATGATGATAAGATTGTAGAACGTTTAAAGAAGAATGATGTTAAACTTGTAGAAATCCAAAGATCTAAGGGTTATTCTTCACGTTTATCTTTAACACTTTCTAAGCTTGAACGTATTATTACTAAGATTAGAGAAGTGAATAAGGATGTTATTATCATGGTAGATAACTGCTATGGTGAACTTGTAGAAAAGAAAGAACCAGGACATATCGGTGCTGATATTGTAGTTGGTTCATTAATGAAGAACCTAGGTGGAGGTATTGCTCCTACTGGTGGTTATATTGCAGGTAGAAAAGATTTAATCTTTATGTGTGCTGAAAGATTAACTGCACCTGGTATTGGTAAAGATCTGGGAGCTAACTTCAATATGAATAATACATTCTTCAAAGGTGTATTTATGGCTCCTAATGCTGTAAAGAATGCTTTAAAGAGTGCTGTATTTAGTGCTTATATGTTAGAAAAGCTAGGCTTCAATAATGTCTCTCCAAGGTATAATGAAGAAAGAACTGATATTATTCAGACATTAGAACTTGGCACAGAAGAAAACCTTGTTAAGTTTACACAGGCTATTCAAAATAGTTCTCCAATTGATTCATTTGTAGCCACTATGCCTGCACCAATGCCTGGTTATCCACATGATGAAGTCATGGCTGCTGGTACATTTACTTCTGGTAGTACAATTGAATTAAGTGCAGATGCACCTGTTGTTGCACCTTATACACTTTATATCCAGGGTGGTTTGACATTAGAATATAGTAAACTTTCTATTCTATTTGCCCTTACAAATATCTTAAAGAAATAACACGAAAGGTCCTGATTGATTTCAGGACCTTTTTTTAACAGCTGCCTTTCTGGCCGCCGTCTATTCTTATAATTGTATTGTTGATGAAGTTGGCTTCATCACTGATAAGGAACTTTACAAGATAAGCCACTTCTTCTGGTTTACCATAACGGTTTACCATGATCTTTTCCTGTTCCTCTTTGAGAAATTCTTCATCATATCCATCTAGTTCATTATCTGTACCAATGAATCCTGGTGCTATCGCATTCACATTAATATAAGGACTATATTCAAAGGCTAGATTATGTGTTAATGAAATCAATGCAGCTTTAGAGGCATCATAATCAATACACATTGGATAGTAGGTATTTATTCCATTGGTAGAAGAAATATTAATAATACGTCCATATTCCTGATCAAGCATATGTCTATAGACACGCTTGCTACAATTAAATGCCCCTACAACATTCACATCCAATGTCTTTCTAAACTCATCTGCTGTCTTAAGATGAAAGAGATTGGATAAATCAACAGCGGCATTATTCACAAGAATATCTACACCACCCCACTGTTTCTCTATTAGAGAAATCATGGCATCCACTTCTTCTTCCTTTGAAACATCTGCCTTCACAGTCATTACACGTACATCATAATTCTTGTTAATCTCTTCTTCTAATAAAGCGGCTGCTTTATTAGAAGTAAGATAGTTAATCACTACATCATAATGGTTTTTCGCAAGTTCTAATACGATGGCTTTCCCTATCCCCTGAGCACCACCGGTTACAAGTACAACTTTATTCATATGTGAAAAAAGAGCTTATATTAAGCTCTTCCTGCGTATTTTCCATCAGATGAGAAGACAACGATATTTTCGCCTTCTTCAATAAACTGAGGTACTCTTAATGTTAGACCAGTATTAGTGACAGCATCCTTAGTCTGGTTAGATGGTGCACCTTTGATAGCTGGGTCTGTCTTTTCAACAGTTAATTCAACCTTTTCTGGGATAGATACTGATAATAAATCACCATCAAAGAACATAAGAGATGCTTCTCTTCCTTCTACGATGAAATATTTATTGAATCCAATCTGTTCTTCTGATAATTCATAAGTATCATATGTTTCCATATCCATGAAATAATAAGTAGAATCAGCTTCATATGAATACTGTGCTGTTTTCTTTTCAATGTTAGCAGCTTCGAATTTTGTTGAAGCGTTGAAGTTTCTGTCCTGTGTAGAACCAGTCTTTAAGTTCTTCATCTTAGTCTTTAAGATAGCAGCACCTTTACCAGGTTTTACATGTTGGAAGTCTAAAACAACCCAAGGATCGCCATCAACGATTAATGTAAGTCCAGTTCTAAAATCTCCTGCAGCAATTGCCATAATAATCACTCCTATTTCTTTATGTTTTTTACGTTCTTATTGTAGCAGTTTTATAAGCTACTCTCAAGTTATAGAGAAATTTAATTAGAATAAAGATAGTTTTTCGTTTGTTTTCTGGTGTTCTCTAATATATTTAGTCCATTTAATATAACCATAAGTTGTATTAGTGAAGTAACCAAGTTTAAGAATTAATAATACATATTGTCCAGATAAGATGTTAATGATAGCTTCTAAAGCAGCACAGATATACCATGCAATCCACTGTTCTCTTAATCTGAAGAAGATAAATAAACCATTCGCAATACCTACTGCAGAGGCACAGGCATCAATATAAATGATCCATGTTTCTAATGTCTTATTTGTATAGAAATCAGTTGCAATATCTAAACCACTGATGAAATAACCAACAACGACAGTCCATACAAAGATACCTACAATAACAAGTACTTCCTGATATCCTTTTAGTTTTCTTACCATTGTTAATTCATCTTCTTCTTCATCTTTATGCTTAGACCAGTTGATATAACTGATGATATCAATTGGAAGCCAGAAGAATAATGTAGTCACCATTGTTGCAAAACGATACATTAATACAATACACATTGCGATTTCCGCAATTTCTACAGCAACAGATACTAAGAAGTTGTAACGAGACTGTTTAGAAATAAGTAATTCACATAAGATATTTAAGAATGTATCTAAAAGATACAATAACATGATCACAATACCATTCACACCATTTGCACTTTCTTCTGGGAAAGCAACAGCGAAAATAGTAGCGAGTAACATGATAGACATGAACCAGCTCTTTTCATATGTTGTAAACTGTTTAGAGAATAACAACATTAAAGCCAATGATAAGCTTAAGATAAATAAAGAAGATGCAAGGTTAAAGATGTACATAGTCTTATTAGCCATTACCTGCTTATAAGAATGTTTAACTTCTTTCTGACTCACATCTTTGTGATCAAAGTATAAGTTAGTTCCATTACTTGTCTTGAATTCATAAGCAGTAATAGTCTTATTCTTTAACTGTGTATATTCTTCATAAGAATAAGAAACAACAAGCTGTTTGTCACCTTTACTATATGTGACATCACATACTGTGTTGTCTGAATCATAGTCTTCATCCTGTGTATTTCTTTTCATTACAATGCTTTGTACATAATCCACTTTACCAGGATTAGAATGTACTTCTTTAAGACCTACACAAAGAGAAATAATTGAACCTAATACTAATGCAATGAGAACAATAATTTCAGCTGTTCTTAATTTCTTTCTAGGTTCGATGTTGTTTTTAAAAAATTGAATCATACTACAAACTCCCCTTAAATTTTAAAATCAGTATTTAAAAACGCTCTTTTTAAGTAAATTGTTGCTTTAGGTTATCTTATTCAGCAGAATTCCCATAACGATACTCGTAATAGGCTTCCTTAACTGAAATGGGTATAGGCGTAGTTCTCACCTGACCTTTTAAAATCATTTTACAACTATTCGAAAAATGATGACTTGAGTTATGAAGCTATAAAGTAGAAAATCAGGTGTTAAGCTAAATTTAATAATCTAGTAGCAACATGTTTCTTAAATTGAGTGTTTAAAAAAATACTTCACAATTATAATAAATAACCTCTTAAAATGGTAGTTTTTTTATAAAGTTTATTGTATTTCTTTCAACATTTCTTCTGGTGTGATATCAAATAGATTTGCAAGCGCTATAAGATTAGTCATACTAGGATCAGATGAACCATTTTCCCATTTAGAGACTGCCTGTCTAGATACACCAAGTGTTTCTGCCACAAATTTCTGGTCATCTGACATACCATGCGATGCTTCTTAATAACACCTCCTAGTGTTTTTGCATACTCTTCCTTTTCTTTGCGTACTGGCTCTGACTTAATATATTTTCTTAATGCGACAATGAGTAAGTAAATGACATAGATGATCACACCCCAGATAATAAGTGCAGGTATAAGCACTAATAATAGCATCATTGAAATTCTCATTTTAAATTTCCTCCTCACATCAAATATAGCTTAATATTGCCAGTTGCGCTATCAACTATCAAGCAGCCATAAAAAAAGAAGGCATTGCCTTCTTAACGCATACAAATATAAACAAGATATGCTGTATAAATAGCAAGCATCACAATACCCTGCCACTTAACAAGTTCTTTCTTCTTCCATGCAAATACCCATACAAGAGTACTTACTGCAATCAGAATAAATGTATCAATGATATTTTCAGCAATGATTGCAACTGGACTAATTACCCCGGCAATACCTAATACAAGTAAGATATTAAAGATATTAGATCCAATCACGTTACCTAAAGCCATATCGATTTCATTCTTTCTAGCAGCGACAATAGAAGTCACAAGTTCAGGTAGACTTGTACCTAAAGCCACAATAGTTAAACCAATCAAGTTCTGACTTAATCCTAGCATTGTCGCAATGGCTGTAGCGCCTTCTACAACGAAATCACCACCAAATTTAATAGCAGCTGCACCACCAACAATATAGACAATACATTGCCATACTGGTAATAGTTTGATTTCTTCATCATTGTCTTCGCTTAATGCTTTATTTCTTGCCTGTAATGCTGAGTGGATCATCCATCCTAAATATGCCGCAAATAATACCATAAAGATTGCACTATCTACTCGTCCTAGCATATTATCTAAACCAAATACAAGTAATAAAGCAGCACATATAATAGAGAATGGGAATTCTTTCTTTAATGTATCTGTAGAGACTGCAAGAGGTACAAATAGTGTACATACACCGCATACAACCATTAAGTTAAATAAGTTAGATCCTACTACATTGCTGACTGCAAGAGCGTTGTTGTTGCTCAATGAGGCAGTGACACTGACTGCACATTCAGGTAAACTTGTACCCATTGCGACAATTGTAAGTCCAATGATCATTGAAGGAACTTTTAATCTTTTTGCGACAGAAGAACTTCCATCTACAAAGTAATCTGCACCCTTAATCAATAATACAAAACCAACAATTAATATAGCTAATTTCATCAAAGTATCAATCATTTTTTCTCTTCCTTTATATATAAACTGATTAATAATCTAACATTTTATTCTACTGTTAGTCAATAGTATCCAACGATCGAAGTACATCTATTATTTCATTATAATTTCGCGTGTGAGTTGACGATACTGACTGATTACTTGTTTGTTAAAAATCTGCTTCTGAATACCTGTTTTCGCATATAATTCTTTTTCATCAATTACCTTATTGACAACTTCATCCATACCATCCGTACGATGATCACGATAACCATAAGAATCACCTAAAACATGATCATTTTCATCTAATAAGACAAAATCTACTGCCCAAGTATCAATAGACATGCTGACAGGAATCTTGTTTAATTCCTTACACTTCTTCATCCCATTGATAATTTCATTAAATAAGTGTTCTGTATCCCAAAGTAATTTACCCTCTACACGTTTCATTCCATTTTCGAAACGATAGATCTCTTCTAGTTCAATTTTTCCATCTTGAATACGGGCTAACATATGACGTCCACTAGAAGCTCCGATATCTACTGCAAGATAATACTGACTCATTTCGCTTACCTCCTTCATTTATGTTTTTTTTGATGACTCTATTTTATGAGAAAGAAGAATGTAAAAAAATGACAGTCTTTGACCACTAGACTGTCATTTTTTGCATTAGAAAAGTCCACCGGAGTGGACTTATAGCTGGCTTAATTCATCCAGCATTGCGCTTCTGTTTTTATATTGAACCTTCCATCTCTTGATGATTTCATCAACTACTTTGTCACCACCAGTGATAGATTTCATGATTCTTAACTCTTCTACAATTTGGTAATAATGTTTTCTACTTCCTTTAGATTCAGCCTGCTTTTCAACAGTTTCTTGATATACCTGAAGCAGCTGTTCAGGATATTTCTCACTAAGTATATCAGTATATTGATGCAACAAATATTTATCATCACTTCTTAAGAGAACATCTATTAGCTGTTCATAGAGCTGTTCTGTTTCTAATATTTCACACAAGAACCTTCCAGGAGTAAGCTGTTCAATAATAGAATCTCTTTCCTTGATCCACTCTTTATCAGAATAGTGACTTCTCAGATCAATATAATCCTCTAAATTAGTATCATTGAAAAAGAGAATCAAATTCTTTAATTCTTTCCTATAAGCTTCTCTATTCCCCTGTTTTTTATAAACATCTTTCTTCATCATCATATCAAATTTCATAAGAGACTGGTTATCATAATCAAACTCAATAAATTTATCAATATAACCCAAAGCTTTATCAAATTCCTTATTATCCATACAAGTATGGATACAATCCATTCTAATAGGGGGATATCTCCAGTACTTTTCATGAACAGCACTTATCTCCTTCTTTGATGCAGGACTCTTTTTTAATAAATCAAGATACGTTGTCGCAAATCTTTCAAGTGCATATTCTCTATCTAAAATATCATTATGACTCTCTATGTAGTCTAACTGTCCTTTCATAAAATCAAGTTGATGTTTTAAAAATTCTTTACCTGGTAAACAATCAAAGAGTATTTCAAGAATCTGTTGTATATCGTAATAATCTTTTCTGCTGTTAAGATATTGTTTAAGTAAATTAAATGCCTCTATTCTTTCTAAGTCATCCATACCCCTAATTATATTTGCCCATTCGCTTATAATAGTAATTGAAAGTATATGCGTTTCACCTTCATGATCTTCAATATCCAACTTATAGAATATATCATAAGCTTTAATCAGAAATTCAAATGCAAGAGAATATTGCAATGGTATTAAGTTAAGCGACTAAATGCCAAAAACCTCTTTGATTTTAAAATCAGAGAGGCTTTTTTATTTTTTTCGTCAAACTGTTGACAAATGATGAAAATCGTGCGGCTAGAAATGAATATTCATTCATTT
>OIXW01000030.1_pt1 | contig 36614 bp, 36 predicted proteins | sample 1587951 | NCBI WGS metagenome assembly OIXW01 (sample SAMN03283239) | human gut metagenome | biome: human-associated habitat; material: feces | host: Homo sapiens | place: Peru | collected 2012
TCACACCCCTGACTTTTTCAAAGCTTGAGTAAACCCCAAGTCTATTTAGTTACTCAAGAAAACCTCTTTGATTCTCATATCAAAGAGGTTTTCTAATGCTTATAATTCTACTTTCTTACCGCCATACTTTCTTACTTTAAGAATATGACAAGAACCTTCACCAAAATACTTTTCAATTTCAGTCTTATATGTTTCTACATAATCATCTTCTACAAAGGCCTGAATCGTACCTGCAAATCCACCACCATGTACTCTACATACACCTTTATCCCCTAGGATATCTTCAGATAAGCCTAAGGCAATAGAAACAGCCTGGTTTGTTTCATCATGGTTAGAATAGATATTCTGTAAGTATTTATAAGAGCTGTCACCTGATGATTTGATGACTGACTTGAATGTATCAAAGTCATTGTTCTTTAAGGCAGATACTGCTTTTTCTACTCTTGCATCTTCCTTAAAGAAGTGTAATGCACGGATGACACAGCGGTCACTCATCTTTTCACGTAATTCAGGAATATGTGCTTTAAATTCTTCTTCTGATACTTCTCTTAAGAATTCTTTTCCAAAGAAGTGTGCTACTTCCTTCATTTCTGTAGGAATAGCTGCATAATCATCAGTTAAGTCTGCATGAGATGCATGAACATCTACAATACATAAACTATGATGGAATGAAGAGAAATCAACATCTACTTTTTCTACAACAGGATGATCATTGTCTTTAAAATCAATATGAATAAGAGCACCTACTGAACTTGCACACTGGTCCATTAATCCACATGGTTTACCAAAATATACGTTTTCTGTATACTGACCAATCTGCGCAATCAATACTGGACTTACTGTCATATCATTATATAAACCTGATAATACAGTACCAATCATTACTTCAAATGCGGCTGATGAAGATAGACCAGAACCCTGTAATACTTCACTTGTCATATAAGCTTCAAAGCCACCAATATGAAGACCTAATTCATTAAAGCGTGCAAGAGTACCTCTAATTAATCCTTCTGAAGTACCTTCTTCTTCAGCTTTCTTTTCTAAGTCATCTAAAGCTACAGCCTTTAAGTCATAATCATCAGATAATACTTTTACAACACCTGCTCTAGGTGCTGTAATCGCAATAATATCTAAGTTAATTGCGGCAGCTAATACTTCACCATGCTGGTGGTCTGTATGGTTACCAGATACTTCACTTCTACCTGGTGCTGAGAATACTTCTACTTCCTTATCACCATAAAGTGAGATGAACTTTTCAATAGCTGCAATATATCTTTCTTTCTGAGTATCTAATAAAGATTCATCTACATAAATATCAGTTAATAAAGCATCTGCCTGACCATTTCTAATATCTTCAATAATCTGTGTTGCAAGTTTCATTACTTAATTACCTCTAAACAATAAGATGTCTGTGCATCAAATGTTTCTCCCTTTCTTAAAATAGTGCTTGGATTCTTTTCAATATGAATAGCGTCTGGTAAGTTCTGTGTTTCAATACATACTGCATCTCTCGCATTATAAGGTTCACCATTCTTACCAATACGTCCATCTAGATAGTTTGCGGTATAGATCTGTGCTCCTGGTAAAGTTGTAGATACTGTTAATCTTCTACCACTTTCTTCATCTTCTAATACAACCTGGTTCTTATCTGTAGTAAAGAAGAAATGATGGTCAAAACCATTACCAAGTTTTAATTGTGGATGATCTACTTCTACACGTTCACCAATTTTTGCAGGTATTCTAAAGTCAAATGGAGTACCTTCTACAGCTTCCTTTTCTCCTGTAGCAAGACCATCTGCATCTACATGTTCATAATAATCAGCATCAATCTTTAAAGTGTGATTATAGATATTATGTTTATGTCCTGATAAGTTGAAATATGAATGGTTAGTAATATTAATTAAAGTGTCCTTATCACTCGTAGCATGATAAGAAATAGTTAATGTAGTACCCTCTAAATGATAAGTAGCACTAAAATCCATATTACCTGGATAACCTTCTTCTCCATCCTTTGCATGATAAGTAAACTTAATAGTATAGTCATCTAAGATTTCATAATCAAAGATCTGATAACTAAATCCTTTAATACCACCATGTAAACTATTAGGACCATTATTAATAGGTAAATGATATGTTTCACCATTTAATTCAAATGTTCCTTTTCCTATTCTATTCGCAACTCTACCTACTAATGCACCTAGATAAGCATCTAGAGTCTGATATTGATTAAAGTCATCATAACCTAATACAACATCACCTTTTACTCCATTCTTATCTTCAACAATCATCTTAATAATAGTACAACCAAATGTTGAGACAACGACTTCCATCTCATCGTTCTTTAATGATAAATTTTCAATATTTCCAATTTTTTCTATTACTTCTATCACATTTATTCACCTCATCTTCGGAAACATAGATAATTCATACCTATTACTTAATATATTTTATCATGTTATGAATAATTATGTATACGCTTTCTAGAAAAAGTGAAGATTTAATAGACTTTTCTATGCGTTGTAAAGAGCGTATGTCTTTTATACAGGAAAATATGTCTCTTAAGCACAAAATATAGACTATTTAATGATAATAATATATTATTTAAGTAGTAGAAAAGGATAGAATACTCTAAATTTAAAGATGTGACATAATAGAAAAAAGGTTTAATACAATCGAGGTGAATAATATGATGAATTTTCTTCTAGCTTTGTATAGCAGTTTATTAATCAAAATCCTGCCATTATTAGTTGTATCGCTGTTACTTACATTCTTATTAGTTAAAGCTAAAATGCCAAAGTTTTTCTACCTTCTCATAGTTGTAGAAGTAATCGCAATATCTGTACTACACTATAGCACTGTTGTCACATCAATAAGCTTATATATGGAAGAGAGAGTCTGGATTATACTCTTTAATATGGCTATCCTTGTTGGTATATATTTAATGATTCCTATCCTTTCAATCATCCTCTATAGAGTATTAAGAAAAAAGAGTATAAGTGGACCCCATGTTAAGGACATTAATAAAAAAGCACTTAATTAGAAATAAAGATATCCTCTAGGTGTAATAACCAAGAGGATATTTTTACGTACTATGTTTTTAATGCACTTTTTCCAATTCACTACTTGTTTCAGATCTAGTTTGATATAATATCTTTGTTATCGTCCTCCTTGAAAGGGGGTGATACATTTTGTTTTTTGAGTTTATCATAACCGTCATGGCGGGTGTTCTCACATACTACATCTGCAAATGGTTAGACGAATTTTTTAAACGATAACTAGCCTAGTGTTAACCCACTCTAAAAGTTAGAAAAGGTAAGGATCCACCAATCCTTACCTTTTCGTTTGATGCATTTCGTTTTTTGAATTCAGTTGAAGTTTAACACTTAACCACTTCATAGTCAAGTCGTCGTAGCATAAAAACGATATAAGTCATAGTAGCATAAAAATGATATAAGTAATTATTTCACTTCATTTTCATATGCTTATAGTTTGATGTTCGACTTTTTCATAACCGTCATGGTGGGTGTTCTTACCTACTACATCTGCAAATGGTTAGACGAATTTTTCAAACGATAACTAGCCTAGTGCTAAACCACTCTAAAAGTTAGAAAAGATAATGATATGCCGATCCTTACCTTTTCGTTTGATGCATTTTGATTTCTGAATTCATTTGAAGTCTAACACTTAACCACTTCATAGTCAAGTCGTTACTGCATAGAAACCACAGGAGCAGTTTCCTTATTTCACTTCATATATACAATCTTATATTTGGTCTAAAAAAGGACTCGTGATGAGTCCTCTACATTAACAATCATACTGAGTGAATACGTCACTAACTGGTAAATCGTTTTCAATGTTTTCAATTGTATGTGCAAGTAATCCTGCAACAGATACAGAAACAAGTTTATCAAATTTCTTTTCTTGTGGAATTTCGATAGTGTTAGTAATAACAACTTCTTTTGCAGCACAAGTAGATAATCTTTCAATAGCAGGTCCAGAAAGTACACCATGAGTACATGCAATATATACATCCTTAGCACCTTTCTGTTTTAACATATCAACACCAGCTGTAATAGTACCAGCTGTATCAATCATATCGTCAATTAAGATACAGTTCTTACCTTCAACATTACCGATGATACCCATAACTTCAGCAACGTTTGGTTTAGGTCTTCTCTTATCGATGATAGCGATAGGGCAGTCAAATGCTTCAGACATCTTACGAGCTCTAGTAGCTCCTCCGTGGTCAGGAGATACAACACATAAATCCTGAACTTTCTTCTTACGGAAGTATTTGATTAATAGTGGTAAAGCCTGCATTTCATCAACTGGAATATCAAAGAATCCCTGGATCTGAGCTGCATGTAAGTCAACAGTTACAACACGGTTAACACCAGCTGTAGTTAATAAGTCTGCAACTAACTTAGAAGTGATTGGCTGTCTAGGTTTAGCTTTACGATCCTGTCTAGCATATCCGAAATATGGAATAACTGCAGTAATTTCACGAGCAGAAGCACGTTTTAAAGCATCAGTTAATACTAAGATTTCCATTAAGTTTTCAGTTACTGGATTAGAAGTAGACTGAACAATGAATACGTCCTTACCACGAACAGATTCACCGATTTCACATAAGATTTCACCATCTGCGAAGTGATGAACTTTGCAGTCTCCAACCTTAGTACCTAAAATGCTTGCGATATCCTGAGCTAATTTCTTGCTTGAAGATAAAGAAAATACTGTAATTTTGTTTTTCATATGTGTCCCCTTTTTTTATTTCTTGTTTCTTTCGTTATAAATCTTCATACGTTTTTCTTCTAAAACTTTTGCATAACCAGGCTTATTCACCTGTCTAGCACGTGCGATAGACATTGCACCATCTTCTACAGTTTCTGTTACAGTAGATCCAGCTGCAACAAATGCGCCTTCACCAACAGTCACTGGTGCAACTAAATTTGAATTACATCCAATAAATGCATTGTTTCCAATAACAGTCATTGACTTATTCTTACCGTCATAATTGCTTGTGATAGTACCACAACCAATATTAACGCCATCGCCTACTTTAGCATCACCGATATAAGTAAGATGAGCAGACTTGCTTCCCTTACCAAAATCAGCTTTCTTCATTTCCACAAAGTTACCAATGTGTACATTCTCTCTAATATGACAATTAGTTCTTAGTCTTGCATAAGGACCAATATCAGTACCACTTTCTACTACAGAATCACTTAATACTGAGAACTTAATTTCCACATTATCCTTAATATCTACATCTGTAAATTCACAATAAGGACCAATATGACAATGTGCACCTATAGTAGTATGACCCTTAATAATACATCCTGGTTCAATGATTGTATCCTTACCGATGACAACATCAGTACCAATATATGTATTATCAGTATCTACAATAGTTACACCATTTAATAACCAGTTCTTATTTACTCTCTTCTGAAGTAACTTAGTTGCTTCAGCAAGCTGAACACGGTCATTAATGCCACCTACTTCACTGAAATCCTGAATCTTATAGCCATCAACCTTCTTGCCTTCTTCATTCATGATTCCAATTAAATCTGTAATATAATACTCACCCTGAGCATTGTTGTTTGTTACTTTCTTTAAAGCTTCAAACATAGATTTGTTATCAAAACAATATTCACCTACGTTCATCTCAGTGATATCCATCTGAGATTCCTGTAAATCTTTGAATTCTACAATTCCAGTTACCTGTCCATCTTCCTTAATAATACGACCAAATGGAAGTGACAAGTCACAATCACAAGTCATTACAGTACCACTATTCTTACCATTCATATGATAATCAATAAGTCCCTGTAATGTTTCCGCAGTAATTAAAGGTGCATCTCCATTTAATACAAGAGTCATACCTTCTTTATCTCCTAGAACACTTTCTGCCATCATGACAGCATGTCCAGAGCCTTTCTGCTCTTCCTGTAAGACAGTAGTGACGTCGTTATCTAACAAAGCCTTGACCTGGTCAGCCCCATGTCCAACAACAACGACTGTTTCTGCGATATCTAACTTCTTTAATTCATCCACCACATGATTGATCATTGGTTTATATAAAACTTCATGAACAACCTTAGGTGCATCTGATTTCATACGAGTACCTTTACCCGCTGCTAAGACAACTGCATAAACTTTCATCGACATATCTCCTTTTTTTCCCCTACATTCTAGCAAAATTCAATTCAAAATAAAAGAGAAAAGGCGCAAGTTATCCCTTTTTCCTTTTCTCTGGATAGTAAATCTGTGTTTTTACTGCAAAACTATATTTCTTTTTAAAATATGGAAGCACTTTATCAATTAATTCAGGATCTTGAGTCATACCAAAAACAGATGAACCACTACCTGACATTAAAGCACCATCAAAACCAAAGTTCATCATATCATCCTTAATAGACTGGATATCCTGTACCATCTTAATAGAAGGCGCTTCTAAAGTATTACCTAAACAGTCTACAACACCCTGATAATCATTCTTTTCAATTGCATGTTTCATTAAATCAATATCTGGATGAACAGCTGTTTCTAAATCTAAATCATCAAAACATTTCTTTGTAGAAACACCCTTCTTAGGTTTTACAATCAATAAATGACAATTAAAACGTGAACGATCAATAAAGTGAAGGTTTTCACCAATACCACCTACAACCGCAATACGATTCCATACACAAAATGGAATATCCGCACCAATCTCTTTACCCATTTCGCACATATCCTGATAAGACATACGTAAATGGAATAAGCTGTTCATTGCACGGAAGATAGCTGCACCATCGGCACTTCCTCCACCCATTCCTGCTTGAGATGGAATATGCTTAAAACAGTGGATTCTTACACCACTTTGGATATCAAACTTCTTGATTAATGCATCTGCCACCTTATACATGATATTACGTTCATCAGTAGGTACACGGTATGTGTTTGTAGTAATTTCTATACCTTTTTCAATAGGATCAATAAGAATCAAATCATGAAGACCAATAGTGGCCATAATCATATTTAATTCATGATATCCATCTTCTCTTTCACTTACTACATCTAATGCTAGATTTATTTTCGCATAAGCACGAATCTTCATAGTGTATGACTCCTTTCTAGTATTCTTATATAGTCATCAATGTTTAATTCCTCAGCACGTTTATTGGCAGGAATACCACATGATTCTAATAATTCTTTTGTTTGATCATGATATAAAGACTTTAAGTTATTATAGAGTGTTTTTCTTTTTGCAGTATAACTTGCTTCAATCAGATCAATCAATTCCTGTGATATAACACGTTCTTTATGAATAGAAATAACAGCACTATCTACATGAGGTGCTGGCATGAATACATGTCTAGGCACATTCAATTCATATTGAACATCTCCTACATAATCAATCATCATTTTTAAAGGACTCTTTTCTTCAGAACAGAGTTTTAGTGCTACTTCCTTTTGTACCATTGCAACTAAACGATTAATAGGTGTAGAAGAAGATACAATCTTTGTGATGATTTTAGACGTAATATAATAAGGAAGATTTGTGACAACACAAATATCCTTATAGTCCTTTAGTTTATTACATGCTTCTTCTAAATCAGCTTTCATAAAGTCCTGGAAGATGATTTCTACATTATCATGTCCTTCCAAAGAAAATGATAATACTTCCTTTAAACGTTCATCTATTTCAAAGCACAATACTTTACCAGCTTTATTAGAGAGCTGTTCTGTAAGAGCGCCTATACCAGGTCCTATTTCAATAACTGCTGTCTCCTTATCCAGCGAAGCATGATCTGCGATACTTTGAATAATACCTGGATCTACTAAGAAGTTCTGTCCATATTTCTTAGAAGGCTTTAAGTTAAATGTATTTAATATAAATTCTGTATTTGATTTTTTTGCGATATTTTCCATATCATTTATTATATAGGATATGTAAAGAAAAGACCATTGAGTTCCCTGAAAAATTCTTCTATAATGGTCGAAAAGGTGATGTATATGGATAGAAAGACAAGAATAATGGAAATAATAAGTAATAGTGATAAACCTGTTTCAGCAAGTAGAATTGCGAAAGAATTAGGTGTTTCTAGACAGATCATTGTAGGAGATGTAGCCTTACTTAGAGCATCAGGAGAAGATATTACTGCAACACCTAGAGGATATATATTAGATACTAATAGGAGTAATCATTATACGATTGCAGTAAAGCATAAAAATGATCAATTAGAAGAAGAATTAAATACTATTGTAGATTTAGGTGGTAAGGTTGAAGATGTAATAGTAGAACATCCTCTTTATGGAGAAATCAAAGGAAATCTTCATATATATTCACGTTATGATGTATCTAAGTTCATGTCTGCAGTTAAAGATAATGATATTGCACCTCTTTCTCTATTAACAGATGGTGTTCACTTACATACAATTACAGTACCTGATGAAGAGACATTAGAACGTATTAAAGAAGCATTGGATAAAAAGCATATATTATTAAAATAAGGCTGTGGTGAACAGCCTTTTTATTATATCGTGAAGAAGTTTTTGATTTCATCTTTAAAGAAATAGATGACTAATAATGTATTTCCAATAAATGGTAAAACTAAATTAGAACAGAATATTGTAGGTAGTGAAGAAATACTAATAGGAATACTTCCTAGACAGAAACAAAGAGTGGTTTGATCAGAATAAAAAGCTGATGCAATGAATAATGCGACATAAATCACAAAACAGATAATGAACTTCTTCTCTTTAGAGCTAAGCATAAATAATTCCTCCGATTAATATGATTTTTTTTGAAAACGTTTCCACATACATATAATATCATGAATGTTGCTCTTTGTACATAGTATATCTATGTATTGCTAGTTTTAAAACACAAAGTATAATATAAGTATATGAATGTTGAGGATCGATTAATATGGCCAAAAAGAATCAATTTTTCAAACTGGATATGCTTCTTCTATGTATTATTGCGAAGCAGGATTGTTATGGGTATGAAATAACAAAACAAATTAAAACTTACTCTCATGAACTCATAGATATTAAAGAAGGCACTATGTATCCTATTCTCTATAAATTACAGGATGCGCACTATATTTCTAGTTATGAGAAGGTAATAGAACGCAAAATAAGAGTCTATTATCATATAGAAGAAGAGGGTAAAGAAAAGCTATTAGAAATGATTAATGAATTTAATCAAGCAGTGGATGGAATCCATAATGTGATTAAGGAATCTTTAGGAGAATCTTATGAATAATACAGAACAATATATTCACAATATTTGGACTATGATGCCCATGCATACAGATAAAGAGAAATTCTATCTCCTTGATTTAAAGAAACATTTAAAAGAATATGTGGATGATCATCCTGATTGTTCATATGAAGATATTGTAGAACATTTTGGTGAACCAAAGGATATAGTAGTTGAATATATCCAGAATAGTGATGAGAACTATTTGATTCAAAGAATGAGACTAAAAGAAGTGTTCCAGAAATTCATTGTTTTTCTTTGTATCCTTTGTACATTACTTGCAGTATGGTTTGGTCTTCTTTGGTATGATGTCTACAGAAGTTCAAAATATTCAGGTGTAGAAGAAATTGAATATACAGTAACAGATCAGTAAAAAAAGAGTCAGTAGACATATATCGTCTACTGACTCTTTAGTGCTTTAAGTACTTCTTCTTTTGTAATACCCATCATATTCAGTCTCTTAAATAATGCTTTCGCATTACCATAACCTAAATGAAAGGCATCATAGACCTGTAGTCTTCTCTTCTTATTGCCTAATACATCTAAATCAATAAATTCATCCCATGAAATAGATTCTTTCGCATCACTGAATGTGACTGCATTCTCTAATGCTTCAATAATTGCATCATGTCTTGCTTCCGCAATACCAAGTTTCTTCACACCCTTGGCATCTTTTTTTGCGACAAAGGCATGCTTCGCATTAGGAACAGCCTGAATGACTTTATTTCTAATCTGTGTACCAGGATAATCAGGATCTGTTAAGACAATGACACCACGTGTTTTTGCGGCTGTCTTAATGAGAGATAGAATATCTTCGTTAATTCCTGACCCAGATGTTTCAATTGTATCTACATCAAATAACTGTTTAAGTGTTGCGGTATCTGTTTTACCTTCTACTACAACAACTTCTTTAATCTTTCTCACAATAATCTCCTAACTCAGTAAGTCAATCATACGCTCTATTGTACGTTTGACATCTCTCTGATCATAATAATAATCGAAATCTTTCTCAACCATTACAGTGAGTATAAGGCAGCATGTATCATAATCAGCCTGTGAAAGGGTTATACCCTTCACAGGTTTCTTTTTATACTTGTAGTCGCCTAATTCTTGTAATACACGTCTATATATTACAGGGTTATCCTTACAGGCTAATTTCTTTAATACAGAAATCTTATTATAATTCAGTTTTGATCTTATAAAGCCTAGAATAGCCCTACCTCGCGAGGGCGGGGTGGAATGTCCATCTTCCATATCTTCCTCCACTATTTAGATGATTCCATGTTCTTAAATGCTGTTGATAACATTAATTTAATACGGTTAAGCTGGTTAGTTTCACTAGCTCCTGGATCGTAATCAATCGCAACAATGTTAGACTGTGGATATTTTCTTCTTAATGCCTTAATAACACCCTTACCTGTTACATGGTTAGGTAAGCAGGCAAATGGCTGCATACATACAATATTTGGTGCACCTTCATCAATGAGTTCAATCATTTCACCAGTTAAGAACCATCCTTCACCTGTCTGGTTACCAATAGAAACAACTTCACTTGCTTTCTTCGCAATTTGATCAATAGGATGTGGTGCATCAAAACGATTGGATGCTTCTAATGCCTTAATCATATCTTTTCTTAAGAAGTCTACGAATTTAATCGCTACATTACATAACTTAGCTGATTTCCAGCTTGCATCATAATGTTCATGTTCATACTGAGTATTGTAGAAACAATACTGGAAGAAGTCAATGAGATCTGGCATAACTGCTTCTGCTCCTTCTTCTTCAATAATCTTTACAATCTCATTATTGGCAGTAGGGTGGAATTTTACAAGAATTTCTCCTACAAGACCTACTCTAGGTTTCTTAATATCTAGAAGTGGTAATTCATCAAATTCCTTTACAATCTGATAAACGTTCTTCTTGAATTCCTTCATAGAACCATTTTCAACGTTATCTTTACACTTTTCTACCCATGATTCATATAATTCATTGGCTGAACCTTTTACCTTTTCATAAGGTCTTACACGATATAAGACTCTCATGAATAAGTCACCATACATAGCCCCAAGAATAACCTTCTTAGCCACCTTATAAGTGATCTTAAAGCCTGGGTTAGATTCTAATCCCTGTAAGTTTGCGGAAATAACAGGTACATAATCCATATGTGCATCCTTTAATGCTTTTCTAATAAACGCAATATAGTTTGTTGCACGGCATCCTCCACCTGTCTGTGAGATGATCAATGCCACCTTATGAGGATCATACTTACCTGAATTCAAGGCATTCATCATCTGACCTGTGACTAAGATACTTGGATAACATGCATCATTATTCACATACTTTAATCCCTGGTCTACAGCTTCTTTATCTACAGAAGGTAATACCACAAAGTTATAACCTTCTGAATTCATTGCAGTTTCTACAAACTGGAAATGAATAGGAGACATCTGAGGACATAAAATAGTCCATCTATCATCCTTCATTTCTTGTGTGAATGATACTTTTTCAGATTCATATTTATTTTCTAAGTGTACAGTATTGTCTTTCTTCTTTACTGTTGCTTTAAGTGATCTAATACGGATTCTGATTGGTCCTAAGTTAGAAGCTTCATCAATCTTAATAAGTGTATAGATCTTACCTCTTGCCTGTAATAATTCAGCTACCTGGTCACTTGTAACTGCATCTAATCCACATCCAAATGATGTTAACTGGATAAGTTCAAGATCTGGCTGAGTTGTTACGAATTCTGCAGCACGATAGAGTCTAGAATGATATGTCCACTGGTCTACCACACGTAAATCTAAGTTTTCCTTATTTAAATTACATACAGAATCTTCTGTTAATACACAGAATCCTTCACTTGTAATTAAGCTTGCAATACCATGGTTGATTTCTGGATCTACATGATAAGGACGTCCTGCAAGGACAATACCCTTCTTATGGTTTTTATGCATCCATTCCAATGCTTCCTGACCCTTTACTTCAATATCTTTTCTTGCACGTGCTAATTCCTGATAAGCCTTATCAATCGCATTATGCATTTCCTTATCTGAAATATCATATTCAGCTAAAGATTCCTTCATTACCTTAAATAATGTCTTAGGGTTATTTAAAGATAAGAATGGGTTCTTATATTTCACGTTGTGTTCTTCTAAGCTGTCCACATTGTTTCTAATAACTTCTGGATAAGAAGCAACAACTGGACAGTTATAGTTATTACCTGCATCTTCATATTCTTTTCTTTCATATGCTACTGATGGATAGAAGATAAAAGGAATACCTCTTTCAATTAGGTTTTCAATATGTCCATGAGAGATTTTAGCTGGATAACAGGCATTTTCTGATGGAATAGATTCAATACCCTTTTCATAAATCTTCTTAGATGATCTAGCTGATAAAACGACTCTAAAGCCTAACTGAGTAAAGAATGTATGCCAGAATGGATAGTTTTCATACATATTAAGTACTCTAGGAATACCCACTTCTCCTCTTCTTGCATCATCTTTAGAAAGTGACTTATAACCAAAGATACGACCATATTTATAATCATAGAGGTTAGGTAACTTCTTAGATGTCATTGGAAGGTTAGCCCCTCTTTCACATCTATTACCTGAAATATATTCTCTACCATCATTGAATGATGTAATAGTCAACATACAGTTGTTTGTACACTTACCACAGTTTCTAATCTTTGTATCATAAGTGAGTGCTTCTATTTCTTCTAATGAAAGAATAGTAGAAGGTTCATTGTCATCATTTTCAATCGCAATACGGGCCATACCATAAGCACCCATTAATCCTGCGATATCTGGTCTGACTACTTCAATACCTGTTTCTTTTTCAAATGCACGTAGTACTGCTTCATTATAGAAAGTACCACCCTGTACAACAACATGCTTACCAATATCTTCTTTACTTCTTAGTTTAATTACTTTATATAATGCATTCTTAATAACTGAATAAGATAAACCAGCACTGATATCTTCTACAGAAGCACCTTCTTTTTGTGCCTGTTTAACCTTTGAGTTCATGAATACTGTACATCTAGAACCTAAATCAATAGGGTGTTTAGACTTTAATGCAAGTTCTGCGAATTCTTCAATCTTATAACCTAATGATTTTGCGAATGTTTCTAAGAATGAACCACATCCTGCAGAACATGCTTCATTTAATGAAATGTTCTGAATGACATTATCTCTAATAGTAATAGCCTTCATATCCTGACCACCAATATCAAGAATAAAGTCTACATCTGGTTCATACGCTTTTGCAGCAGTATAGTGCGCAATTGTTTCTACCTCACCAATATCTACCTTTAAAGCCGCTTTAATAAGAGCTTCACCATAACCAGTGACACCTGCTTTCGCAATATAACATCCTTCTGGAAGCATCTGATAGATTTCTTTCATCAGACTCATGATCAACTGTAATGGATTACCTTCATTAGAACTATAGAAAGAATATAAGATAGCACCCTGATCATCAGTCATGATGATCTTAGATGTTGTAGAACCAACATCGATACCTAAGAATACTTTACCTTTATATTTCTTAAGTGTTCTTTTCTTAGTGATATGAGTAAAGTGTCTTTCTCTGAATTCTTTTAATTCTGCTTCATCATTAAATAATGGTTCTAAGACATTTGTAAGTTCTGTAGGGGAGTCTGAAAGACCTTCTAAGTCTTCAATAATCTTAGAGATGTTTAATGGGCTTTCTACCTTTTCTTTCGCATTTAGACATGCACCCATAGCAACAAATAGCTGTGAGTTCTGAGGGAAGATGATTTCATCTTCAGTTAATCCTAATGTTTCAATAAAACGTTCTCTTAACTGATCCATGAAATAAAGTGGACCACCTAAGAATGCAACATTACCTCTAATAGGCTTACCACAGGCAAGACCAGAAATAGTCTGATTGACAACTGCCTGGAAAATAGATACCGCAATATCTTCTTTAGATACACCTTCATTAATTAAAGGCTGAATATCTGTTTTCGCAAAGACACCACAACGTGATGCGATAGGATAGATTGTCTTATAGTTTTTCGCATATTCATTTAAGCCAGCTGCATCAGTCTTTAATAAAGTAGCCATCTGGTCAATAAATGCTCCAGTACCTCCTGCACAAGTACCATTCATACGCTGTTCAAGCTGTCCTTCAAAATAAGTGATCTTGGCATCTTCTCCACCAAGCTCTATAACAACATCAGTTTGTGGAATATATGTTTCTACTGTCTTTGTACATGCAATAACTTCCTGTATAAAAGAAATACCAAGCTTATCTGCAAGAGATAAACCTCCTGAACCAGTCATGACAGGATATAAATCAATATCACCCATCTGGTCCTTTACTTCAATTAATAACTCATAAATTGTTTTTCTAACGTCTGAGAAATGTCTTGTGTACTTAGAAAATAAGCATTTATCATTCTCATCTGTCAAATAGAGTTTTACAGTTGTAGATCCTACATCAATTCCTAAATAATACTTCATACTTCCACATCCTTTTCTCTTTTTTTGAGTATTATATCGAACCTATATTAAACGAATTTTAAGAAATAATCTAGTTTTTTGCATAATAAAATTACAAAATATAACGATAAATACACAAAATTTATCTATATGTAAGGCAAAATACAAAGTTTGTCTAAAGAAATAAAAAAGAGGATAGAAGGATGAAAATATCATCCTATCTCGCCCTCTTTTGTATGATTTACTATTCAATCATAGAAATAATTCACACTCTTTTTTGATTGAACAAACCTTTTTAATAGCATTTTCTATGACTGCCATTTTCTCTTGATCTAGACTTCTAGCATGATTTGGACAAACAGCTACACAACGCATACACGAAATACATTTATCCTTATCTGTCACTTGTGGATTATCTTTACTAATTGCTCCTGTAGGACATTTAATTGCGCATAAGCCACACTTTGTACATAAGGTATTTACTTGAGGAATCGTTCCTCCACCTACCTTCTTATAAGGTCTATGACCTGGAATATTCGGTTTAGTATTAATCTTATGAGATGCTTTTTCTAGAATCTGATCACCAAATTCTTCTAATTGATGACAATCATTCTCATCCGGTCTTCCTGTCGCAAATTGATGAAAAATAGAATGTTCAGCAATAGCAGCTATAGCCCCAATCACATCAAATCCACCCATACGTGCATAATCTTCCATTTGAACAAGTGTATCTTCATACGTTCTATTTCCATATACCGCAACAATGACACATTTACAGTTATGTGCATTGATTTTCGCAAGTCTATCTAATGCGACTTGTGGTGCTAGTCCTGCGTAAGTTGGCATGGCAATCACCGCAATATCATTTTCTGTCAATGATATATCTTGATAATTCTTATGTACAACTGAAAGGTCTATGTCTTCTACATAACCCCAATTCTTTGTGATTGATTTTGATACCTTTTCAGTTCCACCTGTTGGACTGAATATAATTCTATACTTATTCATCATATCCTCTAATCCTTTAATAATTTATCAAGCAACATTTCTCTATTATTAATAAACATCTCTGTTATTGCATAACTATCTGTCTCCTCATACTCACATAGATGTATACTTCCACAATCAAAACAATATATATCTGCATCTGGTATACCTAATAAAATAGGAGAATGAGTGACTATGAAAAACTGTGACCCAGCTTGTGCACATCTGTATATCAACATTAATAATGTGAGCTGTCTTTGTGGTGATAATGCAGCTTCTGGTTCATCGAAAAAGTATAAGCTATTGGGCTGTAAATGTTTTTGGGCTAATGCTAGAAAACTTTCTCCATGTGATCGTTCATGATATTTTTCAGATGGATGTTCTGCATCAGCATATTCTTCCTCCTGTGTTGCTACATTATAAAAGCTCTCAGCCCTAAGGAAATAGCCCCATCTTTCTTTTCGGTGACTTTTTTGAATTTTTATCGCATCACATAATTCTGAATGGTTATCATAGGTAGAAAAATCATAATTCTTTGTACCTCCTTCAGGGTTAAAGCCATGTGCTACAGCAAGCGCCTCTAGTAAAGTAGATTTACCACTGCCATTTTCACCTACAAAGAAAGTAATAGATTTATTGAATTTAAGCTTATCAATACCTCTAAATCCCTCTATCTTTTTTACATAGCTATCATCATCTACTTTGTCCCAGTCGAATACAACGCTTTTTATAAATTGATCATCCATATCATCACCTCAGCAAATTCAAATAAATTATACTACCCAACTGCTTCCTTAATTTCCCTTTCGTGATTTATCGCAAATTCACTTAGTTTGTAGGAACGGATTCTCTTATTGACTAATATTGGAATCACAAATCCATTCTTCACTAATACTGCCAATCTATTAATAACTGTCTTATTTGTGACTGATAATTGTTTACTCACTTCTATTGGTGTGAACTCAGCTCGATAACTCGAAATCAACAATACTAATAATTCTTTTTCTCTCTCTTTTAAGAAAGATAAACTTCCTGCAATATCTTCCTCTTCAGAAGATAATTGTAGATCACATACTTTTCTAGAATACAACTTTACCATTCGCAGAAAGTAATTAATCCAAATTTCAGGATGTGGTGGATTCTCTCTTCCAGAATAATACAATGCAGGTAACCCCATTTGAATAGAGTCATAATATTCATCTACATCATATGCAAAATACTCTTCTAGTGAACCAACCCCATTAAATCCATATCCATTTAAATCCATAATATATCCAGATAATAATCTTGCAGTTCTTCCATTACCATCCTCAAATGGATGAATAGTTACCAATTGATAATGTACAACTGCTGCAACAATCAATGGATGATCATCAGTACTATTGACATACTCTATCAATTCATCCAGTAATCCTGGAACATCACTATATTCTGGTGGAATATAATCTGGATTTCCTGTCTTAGAATCATATACCGCAAATAATACTCCTGGTGGCATAGGTCCTCTAAGTCCTATCTTTTCTTTTGGAGCACCTTTCTCAACTAACTTCTGAACATCTAAAATTAGTTTTTTAGATAACTTTTCTTTATTGTTCAACTTCTCTTCTAGATAATTCAATGCAAGAAAATAATTTCTTACTTCCTGTTCTGGCTTCAAATAATGTTTTCTTTCATCACTTTCAATGACTTCTTCCGCCTGTTTTTCAGACAAAGGATTTCCTTCAATCTTGTTTGAAGCATAAGAGCTTTTTCTTTGAATTTTTACGAAGTTTATTCAAAACGTTCTGTGATAATTCCACTAACGACATCTTATATCTGTTCAGCTCTATTTCTATAATTGAATTTAAAATATCATTAGTTATTGTCACCTTAATCATAAGAAAAGCCCTCCTTTTATATAATTATACCTAGAAAAAGTGCTTTTTCACTATTCTTTCACTATTTTTACACTATCTGTCTATTCATTATCAAAGTAACGACTAGACTTCTTATTTATTATTGTTTCTACATATTCAGCCACTTCTTCATCGTTCTAAAATTCACCTGAATATTTATCTTTCGTACAACTTGGTATAAGTATTACAGAAACAAGCACTAAGACAACTAATATACGTTTCATCATACCTGTATCTTCCATATACCTTTATTATAACAGCAGGATATGATGAAGTCGGTAAAATACAATTTTTATAAAATTTACATCAATCTAACGCCTTTCTATTTCTGTTACTCTATAATGAAAGGAATATAACGCTTATCGACTATCTAGACTTCAGTAAAAAAATGAAGACACAAATCATGAATATTTACTTCTCTTCCATGAAGATCTTGAAAATGCAGGTAAAAACATCTACAATCATCTATCAAATGCAGATTTGTTCATTAATGACTTTTTAGGTTATCCGCAAATGTATGTGGTCTACTCCTGCAACTGTCAAAACAACTGCTGCAAGTTTAAAGAAATTCTATCAGAGTATGACAGGAATCTTGTAAGTCATATAATAATCCACATTTCCCATTCTAAACACAAATCCCTAGAAACATAAGTTTCTAGGGATGTTTTTAATTATTCATCAAATAATGCATGACCGAGCCTTACCATTGTACTACCTTCTGCAACCGCAATAGGGAAGTCATGTGTCATACCCATTGATAGTTCAGTTAATTGATAGTTAGGATAAGATTCCTGCAGTTTAGTTAATAGGTCTTTAGTTGCTTTAAAGTATTGTCTTGTTTCTTCTACTTCAATATTAGGAGCCATCATCATTAATCCTCTAGGATTTAAATGAGGTTTATCTTTTAAGTAGTCCATCACTTCATTCATTTCTTCTTCATTAAAGCCATGTTTAGATTCTTCTTTCGCAATATTAACCTGTAATAAAATATCCATAACGAGATCATGTTTAGCTGCCTGTTTCTCTATTTCGTCAATTAATCTATAGTTTGCGACAGAATGAATCATCTGTACCTTATCAATAATATACTTTACTTTATTGGTTTGTAGTGTACCAATAAAATGCCATACACCTTTTCCATGGTAATCTTCATACTTCTTTAAGAAGTCCTGTACTTTATTTTCACCATAGATCATAACACCGCATTCTTCTAGCTTTTCTACTTCTTTTTCATCAATATATTTAGTTGCTGCAACAAGCTTCGCTGGTTTAACAGCTTCTAATAATCTTTTAGTTTCTGCTTCATTTACTCTCATCATTTATAACCACCTCGAAAATATTATAATTCATTTAAGGTAAAAGAAAAAGGCTGATTATCAGCCTGATTAAGGATTTGTGACAAAGAATAGCCCTGCTCATAAAGGAGTATGAATTCTTTTCTACAACAGTCAAATTGTTTAAAGAGACTTTCTTTTTCACGTTTATTTTCATATACCTTCCAATAGCCACAACATTGACACTTCTTATGATGTACAAACCCCCATACATCAGCAAGTGGATAACCCAAAAATAACCCTATTTCGTGTGGATATTGACTCATCTCAAGACGTTTCTCTAGATGAGATAGAATATCATGATCAGGATAATCATATTGTTTCAAAAAGGATTGAATGTCTTTGTTAGTCATTAAGTATTTGAGTGAGGAAGGCAAATATACATAGACTGTATATCTGCCACGAGTATAAAAGAGATTTATTCGTAATCCTTGAAGGTTAAGAATCTGATCATAATATTCTACAAGTTCATGAACATCTGAATATCTATTATCAAGATGAAACATACTACCTAACTTACGCTTAATCAAGGTAGGTGTGCAATGCGTAAGAAGAAGATGTTCAAATTGATGATATCCTAAGGTCATATTAAAGTAACTCTTTGATGGCTTCTACATCTTCATCAGTACCATCATTTTCTACTTTGTAAAGACATGGAACATGATAGTCTTCACTGATCTTATCACCAGCTAAACAATATGCTTCACCATATCCTGTATCACCAGATGCAATAACACCTTTAATAGATGGATTGTTTTCTAAGAAGTCTGATACTTCATAGGGAACATCTCCAAAGCCATCTGTATAAGTAAATAAGATATAATCTTCAGAAACCTTTTCTGTACCATCTTCAATATGTAATGCGTCTGTAATACCTAGTTTTCCAATTAATGCTTCTACATTTCCAGTTCTTGATGCATAGACTACTTTCATTGTTGGCCTCCTAGTTAGTTCTTACTAACTATCTATAGGTTAGCATATGCTAACTATATAATCAAGTGTTTTTATAAATTAAAAGACTGTTGAATATTCAACAGCCTCATATTTGTATCAACTAATATAGTATATCAATAATAGAAATAATAGTGATTGGTCTTTTCCCGTGTATTAATTCTTTTTCTTATGCAAAAGATACATAGTTATTACAACTATAGCACAGGCAGTGTATACGCTAAAGAGCCCATTATACAAGTCAAAATCCTGCCATGCATCAAATACATACATGAATATCTCTAAATTTATTAGAGTTAGTATATGACATCCATAAGTTATCAAAAAAAACAAAAATACTATCATTAATAATTTCTTTAATGTATTCATTCCATTATGTCCTCGCAATTCATCAGGATTTTCATTTGATTATTTATTAATTCTTTTTCTTATGCAGAAGATACATAGTTACTACAACTATAGAGCAGGCAGTGTATACAGCAAAGAGATTAAAATACAAGCTATAATCCTGCCATGCATTAAATACATACATAAATATCCATACATTTATTACGTTCAGTATAAAACACCCATAGGTTACTAAAAAGAATAAAAATATTATCTTTAACAATTTCTTCATTTTATTATCTCCTTATAATTCATTAAGATTATGAACAAGTCACAACACCGCCATGTTTTTCAGGATACCCTTTATGTCGAGATCTTTTTGTGAGTATTATTCCTGCAGAAGACATACCTCTAGATATACTAATTCCAAATCCAATTGGAACTATAGATGATTTATGACTATATAAGTAACGCACATTGAAATATTTTAATTTTCCACTTACTACTCCTGTTATAGAAAAAGATCCCTTATACAAACACGCATAGTATTGATCACCTTTTATTCTTAAAGGAAATGACCATCCATATGAACCAATAACATCTTGATCACCTTTATTAATTGCTGACTTCGTCCATGTTTTTACACTCGTTGGAGATTTAAATTCTTTATATTTTAATGAAGAAGTAACGGATGAAACTTCCTTAAAAATATGATTATTATCTGCTTCATATGCCATCGCAAAAGCATCATTTCCATAATCTTCAGGTGTCCCATTCCAGTTAAAGCTGACTGTTGCCTTTACAGTAGACAATCCAGTTTTTGAATTATAACTTAATGTATTTTTCTTAACACTGAACTTAATTTTTGAAGATGCTTTTACAGACATTTTCTCTGTTCCATCATAACTCTTTATCGCATCAATTTGAGAATTTGTATACTTATATCTTTTCAATTCCTCTCTTGATTTACCTTTTAATTCATAAACATGATTTTTAAAACGATCAATATCTTTTCCTGCTTTATTTAACTTCACTGCATTACTATGAGTTTCAGACAGCATGTATCTGGATTTAGTTATATTATATTCGTTTTTTAAAAGAAGATATTGATTAATAACTGTATCATTTGAAGCAGACACTTCAGTATGAGCTAACGATACTGCACAAGCAGCAACTAAAAAAGAAAGCACAATTAATTTTTTCATATCTTAACACTCCATTTTTTAGCATTAATGTAAACGCTTACCTCACTTAAATACTACCATGGTCCCTGTATCTTTGTCAACGGCTATATAGTTTTCCTATATATTGTTCAACAAATATATTCATGATACAATTTTCTATGGAGGTAGCCTTATGCCAAAAAAAAATAATAACTTTTTTAAACTAGAAATGCTATTTCTTAAGATTCTTTCAATAAGAGATTGTTATGGGTATGAGATCACTCATTCCATTAAAGAACTTACAAATGGTAAGATAGATATCAAAGAAGGAAGTATGTATCCTGTTCTTTATAAGTTTGAAGATCTAGGCTATATATCAAGTGAGAAAAAGCTTGTCGGAAAGAGAATGACAAGAATATATTATCATTTGGAGCCATCTGGAAAAGAGTACCTAGTTTTCCTATATATTGAATAAAAAAAATATATTCATGATACTATTTCTATGGAGGAAGAGCATGACTTACAATAAAAACGTTAAAAAGTACATTAAACAATGTAAGTATCTATTTGCTTCTTATGGTAAATCTGAAAAAGAATATATAAGAAAACTCATAGATAATATTGATGATGGTTCTCATGATATGACATATGATGAAGTCGTAGAAAGACTTGGTACACCCAAGGAAGTGATTATTAGTTACTATGAGCAAGAGGATATGGATCGTCTGATTGAAAAAGCGAAGGTAAGAAGATTATTAAAAAATTTCTTATCAGTTGCGCTTGTTGTACTATTAGTATTCTTATGCTATAAAGCATATATTTATCAAAAGACTTTTGAAGAAGTAAGAGATTCAAAAGATGGATATTTTGAAGAAACAATAGAAGTCAAAGAAGACTATGAAATCAAATGATCTCACAGTCTTCTTTTTACTTTGAAAGAAATGGGCATCACTTTTAGTGATGCCCACTTTGGTTATTATCTTTCTTCTATATATTTTCTTATATTAGACACGTTCACATATTTCGCATAACTCTTATCATTCGCAACGACAAGAGTAGGCGCCTGCATAACAGAGAATCTCTTTGTGAGGTCTACTTGTTCTTCTGCATCTATTAATTCATAGTCTACATGTTCATCTTCTAATATCTTCTTAATAATACGACAGTTAGGACATGTTTTCGTTGTGAATAAATAAAGCTTTTCATTCTGTATAACAGGTTTTACCTGTTCTTCTTTGATCTTCTTCATATGTCTGCCACTTAGTACTGAGTGACCCATATCATATGTTTTACGTTCCTTGAATTCCTGTGCTTTACCTTCATTCCAGTTCTTAACTGGTCTATAGTAACCTGTAATACGGCTCCATACTTCTGTTGGTTTACCACATACAGGACATACAGGCTGTTCTCCTACAAGATAGCCATGATCTTCACAAATAGAATAAGTAGGTGAAATAGTATAATAAGGAAGTTTATAGTTTTCCGCAATCTTTCTTACAAGTGTTGCAGCACCTTTCCAGTCTGGTAGTTTTTCACCTAAGAAGGCATGGAATACAGTCCCTGATGTATAGAGAGTTTGTAATTCATCCTGAATATCTAAGGCAGTAAATAAGTCATCTGTATAACCTACTGGTAAATGAGATGAGTTTGTATAGTAAGGTGTATTACCCTCTTTAGTGGCAGTAATGATATCTGGATATTTCTTCTTATCATGTTTCGCAAGACGATAAGATGTAGATTCTGCAGGTGTTGCTTCTAGGTTATATAAATCACCATATTCTTCCTGATAGATGACTAATCTTTCACGCATATGGTTTAATACATCCTTCGCAAATTCTTGTGCATCTGTATGTGTTAAGTCTTCTTTAAGCCAGTTCGCATTGAGTGTCGCTTCATTCATACCTACTAAGCCAATAGTAGAGAAATGATTCTTAAATGAGCCTAAATAACGTTTTGTATAAGGGTAAAGACCTTCATCTAATAACTTACTAATCACATCTCTTTTTACCTTTAATGATCTTGCCGCAAGATCCATTAAGTGATCTAATCTTTCATAGAATTCTTTTTCACTATGAGATAAATAAGCAATACGTGGAAGGTTAATAGTAACGACACCTACTGATCCTGTTGATTCACCTGAACCAAAGAATCCTCCACTCTTTCTTCTTAATTCTCTTAAGTCAAGTCTTAATCGACAGCACATAGATCTGACATCACTTGGTTCCATATCTGAATTAATATAATTAGAGAAATAGGGTGTACCAAACTTTGCAGTCATTTCAAATAATAGTTTATTATTTTCTGTTTCAGACCAATCAAAATCTTTTGTGATAGAGTAAGTAGGAATAGGGTACTGGAATCCACGGCCATTCGCATCACCTTCAATCATGACTTCAATAAATGCTTTATTGATCATGTCCATTTCTTTCTGACAATCCTTATAACGGAAGTCCATTTCTTTTCCACCGACTATCGCATTGAGTTCAGCTAAATCATTTGGTACTGTCCAGTCTAAAGTAATATTAGAGAAAGGCGCTTGTGTTCCCCAACGTGAAGGTGTATTGACACCATAAATAAATGACTCAATACATTTCTTGACTTGATCATAAGGAAGATTATCAACCTTCACAAATGGTGCTAAGTAAGTATCAAAAGAAGAGAATGCCTGCGCACCTGCCCATTCATTCTGCATAATACCTAAGAAGTTCACCATCTGATTACATAATGATGCAAGATGTTTAGCTGGTTTAGATGTAATCTTACCTGGAATACCTCCTAAACCTTCCTGAATTAATTGTTTTAAGGACCATCCTGCACAATATCCTGTCAACATACTTAAATCATGAATATGGAAATCACCATCTCTATGTGCATCCGCAATCTCCTGATCATATATTTCAGATAACCAATAATTTGCAGTAATCGCACCACTGTTACTTAGAATCAACCCACCAACAGAATAAGTGACAGTAGAATTCTCTTTCACTCTCCAGTCAGTCGCATTCACATAACTATTCACTAGATCCTTATAATCAAGAATCGTAGACTTCATATTTCTTACTTTCTCTCTCTGTTTACGATAAAGAATATAAGACTTCGCCACATCACTATAACCTGCCTGTGATAAGATATCCTCTACACTATCCTGGATATCTTCTACTGCAATCTTATGATCCTTGATCTTCTTTTCAAAATCACTTGTGACCTTTAATGCAAGCATATCAATCACACTTGGATGATATTCTTTCTTTAATGAAATAAATGCTTTTTCAATCGCACGGGTTATTTTCTTTAAATCAAATTCTGTAATCTTACCATCTCTTTTAATGACCTGGTACATATTATCATATCCTTTCTTCTATCCCTCTGATTTCACATTCATCAACATATTCTTCTAAAATCTTCTTATAACTCTGGAGTGTTTCTAATGAGCATGCATGTAAACCTTCTTGAATCACATTCTCATTATCTTCAAAGTTTTGAAGATAATAACGCTTAGCACCTTTGATCCATTCTCCAATTAGTCTCATATCATTTTCTGTATGAAATTCTTTAATAATTGTCGTTCTGAATTCATAATCTACATGATTTTCTAATAAATACTGGACTGTTGTTTTAATAGAATCAAGACGATAACCCTCTAAACCAATTGTCTTATTGTATTTCTTAGGCGCATTCTTGATATCTACTGCTACATAATCTACAAGACCTTCTTCTACCAATTCTTTTAACTTATTAGGAAAAGATCCATTTGTATCTAATTTAATAGAGTATCCCATATCCTTGATCACTCTTAAGAAATCCACAATACCAGCCTGTAATAAAGGTTCTCCACCTGTAATACATACACCCTCTAATATATTCTTTCTCTTTTCTAAGAATTCAAGGACATCCTCCTGTTCAATCTCCACCATATTTTCTGGTAAGAAAACTAAATCAGAATTATGACAGAAAGGACATTTAAAGTTACATCCTCCAGTAAATAGAGTACATGCCATCTTTCCTGGATAATCTAGAAGAGTGAGTTTTTGAAAACCAAAGATGCGAAAATGATTCTGATAAGCTGGTTCTTCTATTGCTTTCTTAACTAAAAGATGCATTGTCTTTTCTAATTGGTCTACTTCTTCTAAAGTCAGATCAGATGTTAAATGAGACCACCAGTCTTTTCTTGCAAGATACATCTCTGTAATCACATCTTTCGCTTTAGGTGTTGTTTTAAGCTTCTTAGAACGTTTATCTAGATTATTCTCTTCTATACGAATATATCCCGCATCATGTAACTTAGATACACTCTTTGTGATTGTACCTTTATCTACAGAACCACTAGAAGACAATTCCTTCATAGTAATACCAGGATGTTCATGAATCATCATTAGATTCACAACCTGTCCATAACCTATATCATATTTCTTTAATCTATTATCATAATACTTAATAGCTGCACGATATAGTAATGCATTATCACTCATGAAGTTCTCTTTCTTATCCATCTTTCTCACCTCTTTATCCATCTTTCTCACCTCTTTAGTTGACTATCCAACCATATTAAGTCTAGCACCAAAAGAGAGCGTATGCAATTGTTGTGAAGATGTTTGCACATTATCATCTTCTATACTTAGTATAAACCACTTAAACAAATGATGTATTAAAGTTGTATGCGATAAAACCTATATCAAGGAGTTAATAAAAAATATTTGATTATATCTTAGCTAAATAGTTCCATGATATAATTAATATCAAGGAGGACTATATTATGTCTCTATCAGAACTATTATCGTTTTATATTAATAAAAAGAAAACGAATATAACACAATTTGCACAATACTTAGAAATAGATCGTTCTACACTACATAAGATCATTAAAGGCCAAAGACCTGCGACAAGTGAAGCATTAGTCAATAACATGGCACAATATTTATGTTTAAGTCAGGAAGAAACAAAACAGCTATTAGAAGCCTATGAAATTGATACTACAGGTGCTTTTATATTCTATCGTCGTAAACATATCCAGGATTTCTTTAAGGAAGCAGATCATGTATTAGATCATCATTATCATATAACAGAAAAAGTACAGGATAATCAAGCACTTGTAGATGATGTTTATACAGGAAGAATTAATGTAGAACATATACTCTATACCTTATATACTTATGAATTAAGTGAAGAAAAACCTTATGTAAGAATCATGGAACAGCCTTATGAGATGTCTATTATATTTGATTCTTTTAATCATATTTCATCAGAGATGCCTATCACTCATTTATTCTATCTAGATAACTCACAAAAACAGACAAAGAATAATGAATTCTATAATTTAAAATGTTTAAATAATCTATTACCTGTCATCTTACGTAATAAGAATTATCATCCTTATTACTACTACAGTAATGTATCTATCATGAATGAACATGATGTATTCTATCCTAATGTAATGATTACAACACATTATGTATTTACTTATACAAATGATCATAGTCAGGGAATACTTTATAAACTGCCACAGATTGTGAATGCCTATAAAGAGAAGTTTGATGCTTATTTAAAAGAAGCAGAATGTTTTATGACACGTGATACATGGACAAACTATCTTACAGATACGCAGTCATTCTTTAATACTCATGTTATTACACAGGAAATCATGACAACACCATGTCCTACTTATGTATTTGAAGAGAGTGATTTATCTATTATGCGTAAAGCATTAAAAGACTTCTTTCCTAATAAAGAAGAATTTATTAAAGACATCCAGAACTTTGCGAATTATTGGAATCATGAATTCTATCCACAGCATTCTGATATATTCCATATCATCTATACATTACAGGGATTACGCTATACAGCAAAGACTGGTTATCTACATGATATTCCCCCAGAACTCTTTAACCCTCTTTCTTTAGAAGATAGACTCACATTACTTAGAAAGTGGAAAGAATTCTGCAAGAAGCATCCTTATGTCATGATGGCAGATATGCCTTATCTTTCTGAAACATCTACAACATACTTCCAGTTAACTAATCAATCATTCCATATAATTGCATCCGATTCAACTGGCACCCTCGCAAATATCTCTATTAAAGAAATCACCCTTGTAGAAGCATTTAAAGACTTTATTGACAATGTAGTGAAGAAGAACGCTTATAGTAAAGAAGATGAAATCAAACTGATTGATGAATGTATAAAAATGATTGAAATGGAGATGTAGTACTATGTATGTTTCTCAATTATTATCTGAATATATCAAGACTAAGAAAATCAATATCAAAAAGTGTGCAGAATACTTCCAGATAGACCGTTCTACTCTATATAAGATTATTAGAGGGGAACGTAAGATACCAAGTCGTGATTTTATCCAGCAGATCAGTCAATATCTCTATCTTACAAATGATGAAAAGAAAGAATTATTAAATGCCTATGAAATAGATAGAATAGGAGAGTTCCGTTACTATTGTCGTCAGCATGTGAGTTCTTTTCTGAAAGAAGCTACATTACTTGATAATCGTACTTTTGCGGTCAATGATGCATTAAACCCTATCTTAAAGACAGGACACTATACAAATAAATATGATATAGAACATCTTTTATATGAATTGTCTCTCTTAGAATGTAAAGAAAAAGACCCTCATATAAGGATCTTTGGTCAGCCTACTCATGCACTCTATTTATTAAGAATAGTCTCTTCTCATATACCTATTACGCATTTATTCTGTTTAAATAATACAAATGAACTTACTAAAGATAACCAATTCTATAACTTAACTGTTCTTACAAATATCATGCCTTTGATTTTTAATAATGATCACTATAGTCCGTACTATTACTATAATGAAATCAATGCGATTAATAACCATCTTTGTTTCTTTCCTAATATGATTCTTACTCATAAGTATCTTCTTATTTATACTACTGATCATTCAAGTGGTATTCTTTACGAAAGAGGGGATACCTATGATGCATATGAAGAACTATTTAATCAATATTTAAAGGAAACAAAATGTTTAATCAGTAATAAAGATCATAGAAGTGATATGATAGAAGATTTTAATTATATCCTCTATGCACCTTCTATTGGTGCTCTTTATCAAGAAGATGATCCATTTCCTGTTTCTTTAATAGATAATGAGTTCATTGATTCCTTTAAAAAACATTCAATACATTTAAAACAGTATCTAAAAAGTAATACTGATCATCTATCTGGACTCTATACTTTACAAGGATTACGACATTTTGTGGATACAGGCTATACAACTGATTCCCCACAACAATTCTATCACCCACTAACAATTGATAATAGAATCAAGATCTTACGTAGACTCAAGAACTTCATGAATAGCTGTTCTATACAGCTTGTAGATGTTCCTGAATATGATACTATGTCATTCTTGGTTATAGTCATGAATATGAATACACTCTATTTCCAGATTGTATCAGCGAGTGGAACCATCAAAACAATACAGCTACATGAAGCTAGTCTTGTGATGGCTTTTAATGACTATTACCAATATATAGTAGAAGAAAGATGTTTAAGTAAAGAAGACGCATTTAAAATCATTGATTCTTATATTACACAGCTAGAGAATCTAAAAGAGTGAACATTTGAAGTTCACTCTTTTTCATGTTAGCTGATTTTTGTACCTGCTGGTAAATCTGTTTCTAATACTTTAATAGATTTCTTAGTTCCACCTGCAAGAATCATACCTTGAGATTCTACACCTCTTAATTTAGCTGGTTTTAAGTTCTTTACGACAATAACCTTCTTACCAGGCATGTCTTCTGGTGAATAGCTATCTGCGATACCTGAAACAATCTGTCTTACTTCTCCACCAATATCAATCTGTGATACAAGTAGACGGTCTGCTTTAGGATGCTTTTCACATTTCTTTACTTCACCAACAACTAATTCTACCTTAGCGAAATCATCAATAGTGATTTCAGGTGTTTCATCCTTCTTTTCTGGAACAACTGGCTTAGCAGGAGTTAACTTTTCTACCTGTTTAGCTACTTCTTTAGGATCTAATCTCGCAAATAATACTTCTGGATGATCAGTCACTTTAGTACCTGATTTATATGAACCGAAAGTATCTAGCTTCATCATATCTCTTTCATCTGTGTTGATCATATCTAGAATCTTCTTAGATGTACCAGGAATAAATGGTTCTAATGCGACAGCTGAGAATCTGATTGCTTCTACTAAGTTATAAAGTACTGTAGCAAGACGATCTTTCTTAGTTTCATCCTTCGCAAGAGCCCAAGGCATAGTATCATCAATATACTTATTAGTACGTCTTAATAATACATAGATTTCATCCAATGCCTTAGCAAGCTTGAATTCATTTTCTAACTTAATAGTCTTTCCTGGCATTGCGAGTGCGATTGATTTTAATTCATCATCTACTGGTTCACATACATTTGTATTTGTGACAACACCATCAAAGTATTTATTACACATAGCGATTGTTCTGTTTACTAAGTTACCTAAGATATTAGCTAGATCACTATTAATACGTTCTACTAATAAGTCCCAAGTAATTGAACCATCGTTATCATATGGGATTTCATGTAATAAGTAGTATCTTACAGCATCTACACCAAATAGGTCTACTAAGTCATCTGCATAAATAACGTTACCTAAATGTTTAGACATCTTAGAATCACCCATTAATAACCAAGGATGACCAAATACCTGCTTTGGTAAAGGTAAATCTAATGCCATTAAGATAATTGGCCAATAAATAGTATGGAATCTTACGATATCCTTACCAATTACATGTACATCTGCAGGCCAGTATCTATCAAATAATGGATCACTATGACCATCTAAGTCATAACCTAAACCAGTAATATAGTTAACTAATGCATCAATCCATACATATACAACATGCTTAGGATCAAAGTCTACAGGGATTGACCAAGTAAATGATGTTCTTGATACACATAAATCCTGTAAACCTGGTTTTAAGAAGTTATTGACCATTTCATTCTTTCTTGATTCAGGCTGAATGAATTCTGGATGATCATTGTAATACTGCATTAAACGATCCTGATATTTAGATAATTTAAAGAAGTATGCTTCTTCTTTTGCATCATGAACTTCTCCACCACAGTCAGGACATTTTCCATCTACTAACTGAGATTCTGTAAAGAATGATTCACATGCAGTACAGTATTTACCTTCATAATGACCTAGATAGATATCACCTTTGTCATAAAGTTTCTTGAAGATCTTCTGTACCTGTTTTTCATGATATTCATCAGTTGTACGAATGAACTTATCATAAGTAACATCCATCATATCCCAGATACGTTTTACTTCTGCAGCAACTTTATCTACATATTCCTTTGGTTCAATTCCAGCTTCTTTAGCCTTTAATTCAATTTTCTGTCCGTGTTCATCTGTACCTGTCTGAAAACGTACATTATAGCCCTGCTGTCTCTTAGCACGGCAGATTGCATCACTTAATACAATTTCATAAGTATTACCAATATGAGGTTTACCTGAAGTATAAGTAATTGCGGTTGTTAAATAGAAATCTTTTGGATCTTTCATATTTCTCCTCCTGAAAATAAAAAAACGTCCTTAATAAAGGACGAAATTATCGCGGTACCACCTTTTTTACACTTACGTGTCACTCAATCTCTTAACGCGAGTTACGGTTATCCCTATTAGAGATAACAGCTCCCAGACCATCTTTCTAAAGCTTCACACTTATTTACACCAGCCATAAGTTCTCTATGCATTTCACTTTAGTCTCTTCTGTTCATTGCTTTTACTTTAAAACTTTAACAAATTTCTACAACCTTGTCAATGATAGGGTTGAAAGTCCTCACATTATAGGGTTGAAAGTCCTCACATTATAAGAGGTAGGAGTGAATATTTCATTGAGAGGTTCACTTTCAAAAGTTGAATATTTTTAAAGTATTGAAAGTGAACAATGCCAGAAACAAGCACTTTTTAGTTACTGTCAAGTATTTTTGTTTTCTACTTGACATATTATATGTATGATCTACAATGACATTGTGGAGGTGTCATATGAATAGTTACGCAAATTATATAGAGACAATAATTGAACATGAACCTGAGAATAAACTTTTAGAAGCAAGTGCTTTATATAGCCAATCATTTAGTACGATTCCTGAAATGACTTATTATAAAACCTTAGAAAGAATGTGCAAGAAAGGTATACTTGTACATCTTACAAAAGGTTTATATTATAGACCAAAAAATACACGTTTTGGCACAGTTCCAATTAGTGAAAAAGATATTGTCGATCATTATATACAAGATGATCAAGGAATTGTAATTGGATATAGACTTTTTAATCAAAAAGGTTTAACTACACAAATCAGTAAACGTGTTGAAGTTCTTTCATCTGCTGTACCAGGTAAAAAGAAAAATATTCATAATGTATATGTGATGAATATTAGTATTTCTCTAACACCTGAAACAATTCCTATTATTGAAACTTTAGAAATTCTTCAAAATTATAAGTCTATTGAAGATATCAATGACACTGCACTAGCTGCATATATGAAAGACTTCGCAATAGAATATTCTGACGAAGCTACAGTATATGTTCTTAAAAATAGAAAGTATAAGAAGTCGACCATCGCCTTTTTGGAAAGTTTTCTAAACTACTTTAAGGTTGAAAATACTTTAAATCAGTTCTTGTCATCGCTCTCATCATATGCTATTCCGGATATGGAGGAATTCTATGAATCTACACAAACATAAGCAAGAATTTGAAGATTTGATTACTATCGTTGCCAATTATATAGGAATTCCTGTTGATGCAGTTCGAAGAGATTACTATATTGTTCTAATAATGCAAAATCTACAAAATAGCGAATATGCTGAAAAATGTGTATTTAAAGGTGGAACATCCCTTAGCAAATGTTATCCTGGATCTATAAATCGATTCTCAGAAGATATAGATTTAACATTCATGCCTGCTGAAGATATGAATAATAAAAAATATAGTAAAGCCTTAAAACAGATTGAAAATACAATTACAACTGGTTTTTTCATAGAGAAAATAGGAGCTGAACGTAATGATAGAAATAAGAGTGCATATGTCTGGCCTGAAAATGAAAAGAAAGAAATCTGTCAAATTAAATTAGAAATTGGCTCTAGCGTTAGACCAGATCCCTTTTCAAAGAAAAGTATGAAAACTTATATTCAAGAATATCTCGAAGAAAAAGGCATGCAAGATATTATAGTGGAATTTAATTTAGAAGAAGTTAAGGTAAATACTCTTGATATTACACGAACTTTTCTTGATAAAGTAATGTCTGTAAAAAGACATGCAATCTGCGGAACTTTACCTAGAAAAGTGCGTCATATATATGATGTTACAATGCTTTTTAAACGTGATGATATTCAAGATTTCCTGAAAGACACTGAAAAATTAAAATATCTTCTAAAACTCACAAAAGAAACAGATAGTTATTATTTACAAAAGCGTAATATTTCTCAAGAGTATGATCCATTGGGTGCGTATGCATTCGGAACATGGAAGCATTATTTTAATGATGAAATTCGTCGCCGATATGAGACACTTCATGAAGACCTGCTCTATACTCATGATTGTCAGAATTTCGATAATGCTATTAAAGTATTTGAATTAATCAACTAGCTATTTAGTTCAATAGGAGAGTAAAAAAACCAAATTTTTCCAACAAGAAGCTACTAATCGGCTTCTTTTTTAATCCAGATAACACTAACATCAAAAGCAACTTTTCTTTCAATCATCTTACAATAATAAAGTTAATAAAAAACTCTTTTCCACATAAATTTCTTATCTTATTCACATTGAATTCATGTATTATATCTAGTATGTTTTTTGAATTATGTGAATTATATTCGTCTGTTGTATTAGAATGTGAAAGGTACTAGAATACTAAAGAAGGAAGTGATAGATATGGATTTAGAAAAAGTATTTAATGATCAGAAAACGTATTATGACACATTAATGACTAGAGATGTAAGTTTAAGAATAGATGCAATTAAACGTGTTAAGTTATGGATTAAAGACCATATGGACTTAATAGAAGATGCTTTAGAGAAAGATTTAGGTAAATCTAGAGGGGAATCCTATATGACAGAAATAGGACTCACTCTTGAAGCCTGTACATATACATTAAAGAATATTAAGAAATGGGTAAAGAAAGAAAAGGTAAAGACACCAATTCATCAGTTCTTTTCTCGTTCTTATACGATTTATGAACCTTATGGTGTAACACTTATTATTTCTCCTTGGAACTATCCATTCCTACTTGCGATAGAACCACTTATCGGTACTATTGCAGCAGGGAACTGCGCAATTGTGAAACCAAGTGAACAGACACCACATACTTCCGCGATTGTAGCGCAGCTCATTAATACATGTTTTGATAAAGGACATGCCTATTGTGCTGAGGGTGGTTTAGAGGTTTCTAAGGAACTTGTAGATTTACCATTTGATTATATTTTCTTTACTGGTGGTAAGAAAGCAGGAAGAGAAATCTATATGAAGGCAGCAGAAACATTAACACCTGTGACATTAGAACTAGGTGGTAAGTCTCCTGTTATTTTAACTGATATGATTCCTATGGAGATTGCTGCGAAACGTATTATATTTGGTAAGTTCTTGAATGCTGGTCAGACTTGTATTGCGCCTGATTATATATTAATCAAAGATAGTATGAAAGCGGCCTTTATTGATTATGCCGCAGAATATATTAAGCAATTCTTTGGTGAACATCCATTAGAAAGCGAAAACTTATGTAAGATCATCAATAAAGACCAGTTTGATCGTTTAAAGAAGCTCTTAGAGAATCAGGATATTCTTATTGGTGGAGAAGTAGATGAAGAACACTTAAAGATTGCACCTACTATTGTAGATGGTGTGACATATGATAATCCTTTAATGGAAGAAGAAATCTTTGGACCTATTCTTCCACTTGTAGAATACAATAGAATAGAAGAAGCGATTCAATATATTAATAGTCATGATAAGCCTCTTGCCCTCTATTTATTCTCTAATGACTCATATCATGCCAATAAGATTTTAGATTTATGTAGCTTTGGTGATGCATGTATTAATGATACAGTGAGTCATTTTGCGACTAATACACTCCCATTTGGTGGTGTAGGTGCAAGTGGTATTGGTTATTATCATGGTAAGTTTACTTTTGAGACATTCTCTCATCGTCGTTCTGTATTACATAAGAGTACACGTATTGATTTACCATTTAGATATTATCCACTTACTGATGATAAAATGAAGTGGATCAAACGTTTCTTAAAGTAATACTTACGAACACTTAATGTGAGTGTGATTTCTTCTTAACCCTTTCTTTACTATACTGAGTGTAGTAAAAGAAAGGGTGATGGATATGAAGTACAATTTATATTGGTTAGGTTCAAAATTAGTTGCTGTTATGATTATGGGCACTATACTTCTATCTGCCACTCATTGATTGTAAGCTAGAGATTCATTTCTCTAGTTTTTTTACTTAATATTCATTTATTCTTCTCCTTGTGATGATATTTGTATATCTCTTCTTATTCTATACTAAATGCATAAAGGAGAGAGGAACAATGAGATACGAAATTGCTTGGGCAGTATCTAAGATTATCTGTGTGTTAATCTTATTTGCCATCACCATGTATGCTGGTTATTCAGTTCGTTAATCAGCATTTTTTACTTAATTTCATGTATAATAATACATGAGGTGAATAAAATGGGTGAATATGATAAGTATTTTAATAAGGATCTTCATAAAGATTTAAATAAGAATTCCCATATTAAACATGTTATTGCAGTAACGAGTGGTAAGGGTGGTGTAGGTAAGAGCTTAATGACATCATTACTTGCAGTTATGATGAACCGTATTGGTTATAATGTAGGTATTCTAGATGCGGATATTACAGGACCTTCTATTCCTCAGGCTTTTGGTTTGACTGAAAAGCTTTATGGATGTGATAAAGGTATCATTCCTGCCAAAACACGTACAAGTATTAAGATTGTTTCTTTAAACTTAATGCTGGATAATCCTACTGATCCTGTTGTATGGAGAGGAAGCTTAATATCTAATACAGTCACTCAGTTCTGGACTGATGTCTACTGGGGTGAGTTAGATTATTTATTTGTAGATATGCCTCCAGGAACTGGAGATGTTCCTCTAACAGTCTTCCAATCTCTTCCTGTAGATGGTATTATAACGGTGTCTTCACCACAGGAACTGGTCAGCATGGTTGTAGAAAAATCAGTGAATATGGCACAGATGATGAATATTCCTATTCTAGGTCTTGTTGAGAATATGAGTTACTATATCTGTCCTGATTGTGGACATAAACATTATTTATTTGGTGAAAGTCATATAGATGAGATTGCGAAGAAGTTTAATATTTCTACTGTATGTCGTTTACCAATGGATCCTGCGATTACTAAAGTAGTAGATGCAGGTCTTATTGAAACAATTACACAGATGGAACTTATGCCTATAGTGAATGAATTAATAAAGGAGGAGTAAGAAATGATTCAGCACGTTGTTGTATGGAAATTTAAAGAAGGTACAGAAGATCTACAGAATCAGTTTGTAGAAGGATTAAAAGGACTTGTAGGACAGATTGATGTCATCCGTTCTTTACATGTAGGTAGAAATGAAAATCCTAATGAAACATTTGATGTTTCATTAGTTATGGAATTTGATAATATGGAAGATTTATCAAGCTATGCGAATGATCCTAGACATTTAGCTGTTGCGAAAATTGCGAAGGAAAATGCGGAAGTAAGAGCTTGTGTAGACTTCACTATCTAGTATGACTCAGGAATTATCCTGAGTTTTTTTATTTACATATCTATTACACAATTTTCGTTATATAATATAATTATCATGTTTGACGGAGGATTATATTATGAATACAGCTTTAGTAATTATGGCTGCTGGTATTGGTTCACGTTTTGGCGGTGGAATCAAGCAGCTAGAACCTGTAGGCCCTAATGGTGAAATTATTATGGATTATTCTATCCATGATGCAATCGCCGCAGGTTTCAACAAAATTATCTTTATTATCCGTAAGGATATTGAAGAAGACTTCAGAGAAGTTATTGGGAATCGTATTGAAGAAGTCGCTAAGAAGTATGATGTAGAAATTGCTTATGCATTTCAGGATTTAAAGGCATTACCAAAAGGAATTGAATGTCCTGAAGGACGTACTAAGCCTTGGGGTACTGGACAGGCAGTTCTTG
>OIXW01000033.1_pt1 | contig 35463 bp, 27 predicted proteins | sample 1587951 | NCBI WGS metagenome assembly OIXW01 (sample SAMN03283239) | human gut metagenome | biome: human-associated habitat; material: feces | host: Homo sapiens | place: Peru | collected 2012
ACGCAGAACTTCCTGCCTCTGACATCTGTGCAGAGTACATCCACTATGGTGTTCTCGCCCCCTTCGAGCTGAGGCACAAGTTCTGTAGGCAGATACTTGATTTCGTGTATCTGCTCCTCTTCGCTGAGTGGCAGGAGGGCGTTCAGAAGGCTAATCAGTCTTTTGGGGTGATTGCCGAATATCTTCTTGAGCGTAAGGTCTGCCTTAGGGTCTAAGTACTTCATAACCATCTGTTTTAAAATTCCATACGGCAAAGTTACGACTTTATTTTCAAACTAGCAAGCTTTTGAAGATATTTTTCCTCCCTTTTCCTTGCCAATATCAAAAAAACAATGTATCTTTGCAGCGGAATCAATTAAAATAGGAGGATTAAAGCTATGGAGATAAGAGAAAGAAGAAAGCGAATCTATCGCAAACGCATACCATACGGCATGCAGAATTTTGAGGATGTGATAAAAGAGGATTGTTTCTATGTAGATAAAACTCCTTTTATCGAAGATATAGAAGGATCGAATAAATATTTCTTCTATATACGCCCTCGCCGTTTCGGCAAGAGCCTTACCCTCTCTATGCTCGAAAATTACTACGATATCAATAAAAAAGATGATTTCGAAACCATCTTCGGAGGTCTCTATATCGGCAAGAATCCAACTCCTGAACACAACACCTATCTCGTCATACACCTCAACTTCGCAGAGGTAGATAGCGGACTTGACGACTACAAGGAAGGCCTCGATACTCATTGCCGACTGGTGTTTGAAGATTTCTGTACCCGATACGCCGCCCTGTTGCCACAAGGCACCAAGGAGGAAATGAAAACAGAACAAGGAGCCATCGCACAGTTAAGATTCCTGTGCCAGAAGTGTACAGAGGTGAAGCAAAAGATTTACCTCTTTATTGATGAATACGACAACTTCACCAACATGATTCTTTCCAGCGAGGAACACCTCGAAAGATACAAGGGACAGACTCATGGAGAAGGCTATCTGCGCCGGTTCTTCAATACCATCAAGGGGGCTGCAAACACTTCACTGGGCCGTATCTTTGTTACAGGAGTAAGCCCTGTAACGATGGACGACTTAACCAGTGGCTTTAACATCGGCACAAACTATTCCTTAAAACCCCGTTTTAACGAAATGACAGGATTCACTGAGGAAGAGGTAAGGGATATGTTAAGCTATTACGCTGGCGTATTGCCTTTCAACCATACAGTGGATGAACTTATAGAAATCATGAAGCCTTGGTTTGACAACTATTGCTTCGCTATTAACAGCTACGGCAAGACTACCATGTACAACTCTATCATGGTACTCAATTTCGTAGATAACTACATAGAAAACGACTGCAATATTCCAGACAAAATGGTGGAACCCAACATCCGCATCGACTATAGCAAGATACGTATGCTCATCCGCCACGACAAGGAATTTGCCCATGATGCCAGCATCATCCAAGAGTTAGTAACAAAGGGATATGCTACAGGAAATCTCGTAGAGAATTTCCCTGCCGACCGCATCAATGACCCGGATAACTTCCTGAGTCTGCTCTTCTATTTCGGTCTGGTAACGATAGATGGAGAATACAAGGGTTCTACCAAGTTTATCATCCCTAACGAAGTGGTGCGCGACCAGATATACACTTATCTTCTGGATACTTACAGGGAAAACGATCTTACTTTCGAGCAATACGACAAGAACAAGTTGGAGAGCCGTTTGGCATACGATGGCGATTTCAAACCCTACTTTGATTATATCGCCGACTGCCTGAAACGTTATTCCTCTCAGCGAGACAAGCAGAAGGGAGAAGCTTACGTTCACGGTTTCACCCTGGCGATGACCAGCCAGTGCAAGTTCTACCGTCCTATCTCGGAATTAGACAATGATGGCGGCTATGCCGACATCTTCCTCTTACCTCTCTGCGACATCTACAGAAGCATGGAAGATTCTTACATCGTGGAACTGAAATACTGCAAATCGAGTACCACGGACGAACAGGTGAAGCAACTCTTCAAGGAAGCCTCAGCCCAGATTTGCCGATATGCCGACAGCGACATCGTAAGGGAATCTATCAAAACCACCAAGCTGCACAAGCTCGTGGTGATTTATAGAGGAGCCGAAATGGTGGCTTGCGAAGAAGCGGAGGAATAAAACATAACGAGTGGCATGAATGCAAATAAAAGAAATCCTCCTTTGCTAAAAATATACGCAAAGGAGGACTTCTTTTATTTTTCCACCAATTTTACTTGATCATTATTTTCCTTCTCGTATCACCTACCTGTATGATATAAATACCATTCGATGGTAACAGAACATGCTCGTTATTTCCTTTGACATTGGCATCTATAATCTTTCTACCTAACATGTCAAACACATGGATATTATCACCAACCTGAGCATTTACTATCTCAACGCTTCTACCATTAACAAGCATACGGATTTCATCTTTGGATACACTATTCACAGCAGCATCCTCGCCACGCAACTTATATGTTATATCTATCGTCATACTTCCATCTACTTTCAAAGTAAGAACATTGTCTTGAAGTTGATCCGTTACATTGATGCCATTGACAAACACTGAGTCCAAATCACAAGGCATATTGTCTGAATCAGCACAATAACCCGGCAAGAATTTCAAAGTAACAACATCACCCATATTTCTATAATAATGACATCCTCCACTATAGCCTATTTCTTCATCATCTATTGTAGCTTCAATATGATGGCATCCCCACCATCCATCATCTCCACAACCTAAAATAAACAAACTGCATAAGCTGTCTTTTTTCATGTCAATCTCTTCTATATGGGCAAACGTTTTCCATCCATCTGCTTTTTCATATGCACTCTTACACCCTACAGGTACACATAATGAAGCCTGACTATAAACAGATTCTTCAAAATTGGAAGGTATATTTATAATAGGATTTGGTGCATTCACCTTCACTTTTCTTAAAGAGAAACATCCTGCAAAAGCATTTCCTACGATTTTTTCATATCCCCAGAAAAAATTAAAATTAGACCCCAAACGAACCAAACTGTTCGGCAAAGAAACTTCTTTCAAGTTAGAGCAGTTAGCAAACGCACTATCCCCTATTGCAATAATTCCTGAAGGTATTTCAATCTGCTCCAAGGAAGAACATCCAGCAAAGGCCTTGAATCCTATGTCTGTACATTTTTTCATTTCCACATGTTGCAATTTCACACAACCAGCAAATGCCTCATCTAAAATCAGACCTTCACTACCATCTATAACAACACTTTCTAATTGTGTACACTCCTTAAAGGCTGAATATAAAATTCCCAAAACATTACTAGGCAACTCTATTTTTTCTATAGGATTACCATACAGAAAATTCCAAGGTATTCTATCCAGATTTTTACCTAGAGTCATTGATTTTACACCTGCATTCACGAAAGCACAATAGTTGGAAAATATATCAGCAGAGACTGCTCTTCCAAAATAAACATTCTCTATTGAGGCTCCAGAAAGTGTCAATCCTTGTTCATCCTCAGCATAGTCTTTGTATGAAGTTCCTACAATATCCTTTCCGTCTTCCAAAACCAGCTTTTTAATCTGGGCATTGGAAAAGAACATGCCAATTACTCTATTGGCGATAGTCACTGTTCCCAACTTAGCATCCTTGAAAGCAGGAAATGCAATGGCTTTTACCTGATAAGTATTTCCTTCGAAAACCACCTCATTCGGAATATACAAATCACGTCCGTCTGTAGAATTTTCAATTGCAGTCAAGGCAACACATTTCCCATCATACCAACCTTCCATTTGATCGGTATTATCAAAATAGCTATCACCTTCACGAATAACCGAATACCCTAAACCATCAACTAAAAAATCCTGTGCAAAGCTAGAAATGCTAGCTATTGCAAAAAACATAAATACAATAAACTTTTTCATACGCAAAAAAAAATTAGTACCAAACTTCTATCTGCGGTGATTCCTTTACATAGCTTGGCATACATCTGCCAACTTTTGCTCCAATATACGTTGGATCACAAATATAATACCGCTTACCACCATACTCATAAAACGTACCATACTCTACAGGCTCACGGAAAGCCACGGCTGTACACTCATGGCCTGGATATTGAATGAGATGGACATCCAAACCCAATACCTCATGCACCAGATAAGCATAGAAAATGGCACGGTCTTCACAATCACATTTCGGATAAAACAAAGTTTCCTCGAAATAGAAATACTTCTCACGATTAAACTGCTCTGCATCCGTAGCATACTGAAATCCCTTCTGTACAAAATGCAAGATACGATTGGCTGCTTCCAGCTCACTCAATCCCTGCACCTGAGAACGGATTTGCTCTACCACCTGATCCCGAATTCCCCTGTCAACTACAGAAGATGCTACGGTAGGAATATCAACCACTGGATAATGATCCAGAATAGGCATGATACCTACAGGAACTTCACCGCTCACGGTAATTCCTGCTGCCGAAACATGAAAAGGCTTCGTTTCCAAACCCACCATGGTTTTTCCAACGAATCTCAACTCCATATCCTTACCCAATTCTACATCCTTAGGGAGGTCACAAGAAGCAATCGAGCCATCGCTTTCCAGGTCTGGATAAACATAATATCGCTTGCCATCCATATAGATATATGTTTTTTCAAACACGCGTTCAGAATAAGGAACCAGCATAGAAACCTGACTTCCACCCATCGCCAGAAGAACATTATAGCCACAATTGGCAAGCACATATTGCACTGCCAATATCTTCTCGTTCCTACTTGCCTTTGGCATCACCTCATCTATGTACTTCTCTACCAACATGGCAGAAGCCCAATCGCTGAGTCCCATGTTGCGTGATTCCGTAGCAAAGGCCTGGGTCACTTCCTTCAAATCGGAACTCTTGAGCATTTTCCAGAAAGCAGCAACATCCCCGGTAGATTCAATGACCATAGAAGGCAGCTTGCTAACTTTCTGCATCTCAACAAGCTTGCCATAGTAATCTATCCTCACCATTTGTTTGCTTGCAGGAACATGCACCAATGCTACATTTGGCAAAGCTGGCATGATAGGGATTCTCTCTACCGGAGGCATCAAAGGCTGTTCTATCCCCGACCCAGCATAATCGATGTCGGGAATTTCCTGCTTGGATTTCTCATCCAAGTCTAACATTTGCTTCGGCAATTTAACCTGCTCGATGGTTGGTCGTGGCACTACAGGGCTAACAGGCTTCTTCGCTTCTATCACGATGTCAACCTCTGGCAGGATATAGTTGGTACATACTGGATGTTCCTTAGGCTTCGGAATGTTGGGACGCTTATCCGCCTTACACAACTTGAACTTCTTCCATTCACTCTGAAGATAGTTGTCGTAGTCCATCAATGCCGTTTTACGATATTTTTCGAAGTCATCCAGCATTTCCTGACGTGCCTCCCGAAACGACTTCCAGAAATCGTCATCTTGCGAAAAAGCAGGATTCGAATGCAGCCCCAACACCAGAAGCAGCATAGCAGAAGGATATGTTCGCTTGATTGTAGCCATCATTTCAGCCCTTATTTTATTAACAATCATGGCTTTACTTGACACGATTTACAGCCTGCTCCACAATATCCGTCAACTTATTACCCTCGATTTCCAGTTCCTTCTGCATCTTTGCCTTCAAACTTTCTATCAGGTTTTTCTTATCAAATGCCAAGCGCACCTGTACCTCGAAATAGTTGTTAGGCAATCGGCGATAGATGGTAAGCATCGGAATGGAATTAGTCAATGTCTCATCAACGATATATCTTGCCTTCTGGTTGAACTTATCTACACTCACTGCATCTATGGCAGATTTACCCTCATTATTCAACTGAGTCTCAATGGCAGCAATCAGGTTCGTCTTCAGCATACCGCCAAGTTCTGTCAAGGCATTGGCACGTGCTGATGCATACCCGGCATTATAGGTATTGGCAGCCTGGATAGCGGTATGGGTAATATAACGCTTCACTGCATTGCCAGCTCTGTCTGCCATCAACTCTTCGCCATAAACATGGCTTTCGGTAATCTGCTGCTCTATACTCTTCTCACCGGCAGGCACAGTCCATCCCTCTTTCTTAAACTGTTTAGCCTGCTTCTTGGCATCTTTTGTAGGTTTGGCATTCAACGCCTTCATCTGATAAGCTTTCAGCTCAGCCTGCTGCTTAGCCAATTCCAGCGCACTCTGTGCGAATGTTGCATTGGCAAACATTGCCAACAACGCAATAGTCATAATCTTTTTCATCTCTTTCTAATTTTAAGAAGTTAATATTTTCATGGCTTTAGGCATTTAAAAGCCAGCCAGTTAGTCTTTATAAAAGTCACCAGCATTATACAGTTTCTCCATAGCCACCTCATTAGGTTGCCAGGTACGAATCTTTATCTGCGGTTCATCGTGATTGGTCATATCCACCAACAAAAACAGATAGCCCTTGTCTGCATAAGTTGAGGAATTATATTCCTGTCCTATCTGGATGGCATAGATTTCCTCGTTCTCATATTTCTCCAACCATTGCACATCATTATGGGAGAAACGCAGGTTCACGAATTCATTGTTATGGAAGCAACGCTCCAGATTGGCAAGATATTGATCTTTGGTATAGCGGTTATAGTGAATCACCTCTTGTCCTCTGAGAGATATGTTTCGCTCATTTGCCCCGATAGTACGATTGCTTCTGCGAGCCACATTGCCCACAATGATGACTGCATCATCGGCAAAGATATTCCGGATATAATCCAAGCGACGTAAGTTATAGGCAGTCTTATAGTTCTCCATAAACTCCATGATCATCTCTCGGGTATCATCCTTCCAACCTGGGGCATATTTGCACAAGATGTCATTCTCAGCCACCTTTCCCAAGCCAAAGGAAACGTTTTCTATCTTGTTTTCAGAATTGAAGGTAAAGACCACATCCTCTACATACGAGCGTTTCTTACCCGACTTGAAGCAGAAAGACATCTGCAAGCCACGAGCCACGGTTCGGTTCTTGATACCTTTATAATAGGTAATGGTGGGATTGCCTACGATTCTGCCAGTGCCATACGCATTCAATTTTCGATAGATATTCAATCCTTCTACCGTAAAATACTTGCTGACACTCATAAAGTTGCGTTTTTGGATAGCTTCGATTATCTGACCGAGGATGCCTTCTATCTCCTGATAGTTGGTTGCAAGCTGCGATTTCTTTGGCTTAGCCAGAGAAGCAGGTTCTGCAGAAGCCAACGCCGATTCCGTTTTCATTGCAACCTGAGCATTGCCTTGGTTTGCGATGACCAGCGATTCTACATTTTCAGGAGATGCAGCCTCTATCCTCATTTCAGCACGAGAAAAGACTTTCGGCGTAATCACGCCTAATACGCTCTCCATCTCTGCATCACCACGAGCCTGCCCTTTATACTCATATTCCAGATTGATATGATAAACCTGGGTTTGATAGCCAGGTGCCATTTCGATGGAGCCACGACCATCTCTCACAGAACCGAGACAATCCGTGCGACCATCCGAATAGGAGAATTCGAGGCTAGAGATGGGTTGATTCTGATAGGTAAACAGCAAATCCACATGATCCCCTTCCGTCTTTTCAACCTTTACCTTGATAGCCCCCAATATCTCGTTAATCATGACTGGAAGCCAATCGACAAGGATTCTGCCCTGTGCATCCTTCACCTCGTTTGGAAACTGGACTGAACGAACGAGCGAGTAAGCCCAGTAATAGTATTGCAGGCTCATGTCTATCATGTTTTTGTCCAAACATTCTTCTGCCAGAGTCATCATATCTTTGGCTTTGGCAATACGATTTTCATAGATTCGAGCCAGTTCCGAACGCTTCATATAGCGTCTGACTGTGATATTCGGTTCCTTACCCAGCACCCATTTTTCGGTATTGGTAAGAGTGGATTGAGAGTAGGTTTTCACACAATTCAGCACCTTCGATTTGTGGTCTAACTGCCCATTCTTGTTAACCATATCATCTATCTGCACAAAGTCGCTTGATACATGAGTAGCAATCTGACTTGTGATTTCTGCAAGAGCAGCCTGGTCAGCCTCAACCTCCGTTTTTCCCATGCCGATGCCATAGTAGTATTCGCCAGAAGAACGGACGTAATCCCAGTTTTGGGCATGAGATAATTGAGTAATTAGAAACAAACAAGATATAAGAAATAGTTTTGCTTTCATAATTGCCTACATTATATTTATTTTCTCATAATAGGTCGAATACAATTTTTTTCCGATTTAGAATCAGTATTATAAGGATATAAGCTAGAATTTATGTAATAGGCCCCTTTGCTATAGTTATCTGGAGTACTACTCCAATAATCAGTCACAAAAACAGTATTAATGTCTTTATCACAAGCAAAAGGTAAAAATAAGATTTCATCATTTTTCCCAACTATTACAGCTCCATTTATTCTAGTGTTATCAACACTTGACTTATAATAGCCATAACGATAATCATTTGAGCGAATGTAAGATTCTAACTCTACAAAATCTTCTTTACTAGGAATTCTCCATTTACTGCCCCATGCTTTTGTAACAATATCCTCACTAGTACCACCAATATCCGTAGTAGATTTACTCCAATTCGTATAATCAACAGAGCCCCACATACATTGATTACCAAATATATATTTATAATCACCTGAATCTTGCCATTCCGCTAAATCCGCCCCAAAGTTTTCTTCAGCCCATATAGTACCGCTTGGCAAATCCAAATCTACCCAACCATGACCATTTTCATCAGTGCCTGATACTTGTTTCATATTCCAACCATTATGCTGTGCTTTATTTGGCATAGTAATAAAACCACTTTTTCCTACAACAAACATATCCTTGGAACATATTGCCTTGAAGATATAATTACCTTCCTCATAACTACGTCCAAGCATAATTTGACGGTTTGATGCCACAAGAGACCTTACATAAATATATTTAGACACATTGTCCTTATCGGTAGAAGTTCGCAATACGGTAGAACTTCCACTAAAAGTAAATTCGTGAGTGTTAGGATTATAACTTTTATAGTAATTTAATCCTATCAGTTTAAAGTCCTCTTTTGCAGCTTCACCCTTGATACGAACACGGCTAGTTTGTGATTTCAATGTTGCCTTTACTTTCAAATTATTTTCAGTATCTAAAATATAGGTTCCATTTTCATCCATATAGACTCCATGATAGCAATCCAATTTTATAACATCCCCATTATCTTTATCAGTATCTGTAGTTGTTCCAAATCCTCTTGTCTGCGCATTGTTTTCTTGCTCTATATTATCCAAGAAGACAACAAAGAGCTGAGACTCCACATTCTTATTAAGAGTACCATTGTAACTAACATTCCACATGCCCTTAGAATCATCATAAGTAGCAGTACCAATCACGATACCATTAAATGTCACAAATCGAAGATACAACTTATCCCCATCCTGCCACTCATCCGAAGTGGCACGAGTAGAGGCAGAGCCTTTCGCATCAAAGTTCTCCTTAGAGATGTTGAGCGACATCACTGCATGATGCCATTGGCTTACACTATTTTCCGTTTTACTTTGCTCAAAGCTATTGTCTGAGGTACATGCTGATATTATAAACAACAGCATGATACTAAAAAATAAAGATATAAAATTCTTATTCTCCATAAAATCAGGTTTAAATTATTTTACCATGACAGGTTTTATATAATGCCTATCTCTATTTTTATTATCAATTAATATTCCACCCCAAGATGTTCCACATGGAGAATAACTAAATGCCTCTGTTGCATTATAAGGAGTTGAAGTCCAATAAAAAACAGAACCACCATCAGGAAAGATTAGTGCCTCATCATTTTTGGAAGCCCATACATAAGCTGTCAAACCTGTTCCATTATCACTCACATAATAAATATCTCTACGTATCTGATTTGTATATTTCATAAGTTCATCTGCTTCTTCACTACTAGGTATTCTCCACTTCTTCCCCCATGCCATAGTCACTAAATCTTCATTTGACCCCCCAATATCAACAATAGATTGACTCCAATTGGAAAAATCAACCGATCCCCATATACATTCTGTTCCCATAACACAATAAACATCACCAGTAGTCTGCCATTCTGACAAATCCTGTCCATAGTTTTCTTTTGCCCATATAGTACCACTAGGCAAATCCAAATCTACCCAACCATGTCCATCTTCATCCACACCAGAAACTTGCTTCTTGCTCCAACCACTATACTGAATTTTATTTGGTATAGTAATAATGCCGCTCTTTCCTACGACAAACATATCGTTACTACATTTTTCCTTGAAGATATAATTACCTTCCTCATAAGCACGCCCAAGCATAATTTGACGATTTTCCTCGGTTAACTGCTGTACATAGATATAATCCGATTGACTATCTGCTTTTGTTTTAGTCCTTACTATATCCGAACCGGTCGTAAAGTTATGATTTTGAACATTATACCCAGTATAATAAGTAAAGCCAATCACCTTAAAATCCATATCAGGCGTATCTCCCTTGAAACGCACACGGCTCGTCAAAGATTTCAAGTTTGCCTTAGCTGCAAATTTTTCATTATCAGGATCATACAAATAAGTTCCATGCTCATCCATAAAAACTCCATGATAGCAATCCAAAGGAATCACTCCATTCTGTGCAGAATTCTCAGTTTCTACGTTATCCAAGAATATCACAAAGAGTTGAGATTCCACATTCTTGTTGAGTTTACCTTGGTAACTAACATTCCACTTACCTTTCTTGCCATCATAAATAGCAGTACCATTCTGTATGCCATAATATGTCACGAATCGGAGATACAACTTATCCCATCCTGCCATTCATCAGAAGTAGCACGGGTAGAGGCAGAGCCTTTCGAATCAAAGCTTTCCTTTGAAATACCAAGCGACATCGTGGTATGATGCCATTGTCCCTCATTCATTTCAGTCTTACTTGTCTTCAGACCATCATCCGAAGTGCATGCTGATGCTACGAACATCAGCATGACACTAAACAATAAAGATACATACTTTTTCATCTTGTATATATATTCGATTAATCGTTACATATTCCATTCTTCGTCTGCGTCAAAGACATCCTTGCTAATATAAACCTGATTAGGCAACTGCTTTACCTGAATGGTTCGCTCCAGTTTTTCACCATTAGCCAAATCCGTCAAGCTTACCACAACGCTACCAGTTCTTGACTCTTCGCCCTCCAGTTTTTCTACCTTTACCACAAAAGTATTGGAGGTTTCCTCCACGGTTATCCAACTGTCGGATGCAGCCACAGAATACTTACCATCTGTTGTTACCACAATGGCATCAGATGTACCGCCCTTGGCACTAAACTCCAAACTAGTATGATCTACTGTCAATTTTCTGCCTGGTTGGGTAAAAGACAACACCTTTGATTCTTTTTCTGTAGCGATAGTAATCTTACCGCTGCGAGAATTAACAGATGGGTTATCAGCTACCTCCACTTTCACTTCTGCATTTCCGGTCTCATGGCTAACGGAAGACTTCATCCAGTCAACATCTGATGATACCGTCCACTCCTGATTAGATTCAATAGAGATACGAACCGTAGAAGGAGTAGATTTCTTCAGCACATCATCGCAAGAGATATTGATATATCTTCCCACCTGCACTACAGAAATGATTTTTGTGGTAAGTCCCACCGTTACAACTACTTGTCCTGAACGAGCCTCATTATTAGAATTAGCATCAACAGATATATTTAATGTTCCAGGGCCTTCGCCTGAAGTTGGAGAAAGATGAATCCAAGAATCATCCGTAATGGCATCCCATGCACCATCCGTTACTATATTTACAGATTGGCTACCTGCAGTATTCTCAAATTGCAATGCCTCTGGAAGTTCACCAAAGTTTTTACCTGCCTGAGACACCTTTATAGTAAGGTTACCAGAGAAGCCCTCTTTGCCTAACACAATCGTACCAGAACGCTGCTCCACATTCGGATTATCCTGCACCTTTACATTGACCGTTGCCGCATCAGAAGCCTCGCCTTCCATTGGATCTACGGAAATCCATGAAGCAGAAACCGACTGGACTTTCCATCCCATATTGGTTGAAAGAGTCAATTGCTTGGTATCGACACCAGAGGCAAACTCTAATTTCTCGACATCGCAAGACAACAAGACACCATCCTGATATACAGGTATAGCCAGCTTATCTGTATTACCTATTCTTATATATACATATCCCGAACGTGACTTCGCCGACTCATTTGCCAATGCTGTGATCTGAACCTTGGCATCGCCCATATTTCCCTTTTCCGGATTGACACTCAACCAGGAAGCATTAGAAACATGGCATGTCCACGATACATCAGAAGTAAAATCAATCGTCTTTGTCTCGCCATTGACACTAAAGTTAATCTGATTTTTCTCTCCTGTAACACCAGCCTCAGCCTGAGTTACCGTCAGCGTACTATACACTTCATCACCATAGTTGCCGTGAAAATAGAATGAAACCGTTGCTGATCTGGAGCTATTGCTCAGATTTTCCAGAAAACTAATCTTCAGTTTGGAATTATCTACTTTCTCCACCGTCAGCCAAGATTCACTCCCATAAACATCCCAATCGACATTTGAACTGACATCAACCATTTTCGTTCCCGAAGAGGCATTGCAGGAGAAAGAAGTGACAGAAGGGGTTATATGTTTTTGAGCTACATTCTGAGTTGCCGTAATTTCCCAATTGTATTTATAGTCCTTTTCTCCAGAAGTAATCTTCAAGAAAGCCATTCGTGCCTCAGAAACAGAAGTGTTTTCCGTTGCAGTAACCTCTACATTGGCACTTTCCCTGCCCGATGTCTTATTCGTAGTCAACCAGTCTGCAGTAGAAGCTATATTCCAGCTGGTATTGGTGGCAGAAATAATAAAACTCTTCATCAAATCCGTATTTGCTCCAAACTGCAATTCCGATGTATTCACACTTATCTGATGTGGGTCCTTGGAGATATTTACATTGCCTCCTCCTTCACTTGAACTGCTGCAGGAAGAGAGAAATGAAAAAGCCAAAATTGTATAGGCTAAAGTTTGCTTCATGTTCATATTGATAATCTTTTATGTTTGTTATTCAAATTGGTTATTCTAAAATCATTATTTTGTTATAAAGAGAAGTATATTCCCAATCTAGCCTGAAAGCCAGAAAGAATATTCTTCATCTTTGTTGAGATTTCCGACACCTGCTTTGCCACATCATCCTTGCTCAAAACCATCTGTCCTTCAGGAGTAAGCGACAAACCGAAATGAGGTGTTACAGCATATTCCAGTCTGCCTCCAACGGTAAGAGCACTATTGTTGGAACTCCAACCCCCACCATTAAACATGATGTACTTGAAGCCCACCTGAGGAGTCAAGCGGAAATGAGAAGTCAGTCTGATGGCATAGCCCATCTTGAAAGCAGCCGCGTATGCCGACATGGAAACCTTCTGAGCATCATTGGAATTATCATAAAACTCCACCTTATCAAGATAATAGAGGCCTTCACCCTCTAAATTAAACTTTCTGATATAGCCACCCAGGCTACCACCTACAGCCATAGAGCTTCCTGCCTCTGCCGAAAATTGAGTATAAAAAGAGTATTTCTTGAAAGACTGACGAGAGAGACGCAACATGATATCCGGTGTAGAACTATCGAAATGCATACGTTTCACCACGTTATTGTAACCCTCTTTGGTGATACGGACCAGATAGTCACCAGATCCCAACTCTCCAGAATATGGCGTCTTGCCCATTGATTTCCCATTGAGATAGAGAGTTGCACCATCTACTGATGTCTTGATGGTCATCTTGGTTGTTTGACTCAATACGAAATCAGCTGTTGAAATCTGATTTTCCTTTATCTCTACAGTCTGCTCTTCGGTTTTGTAGTCAGCCTTGGAAACCGCAATCTTATGAGTACCAATCAGCACCTGTAAGTTTTGAGGCGTTTTACCATAGTCCTTGCCATCCACCAGGATATTAGCACCCAAAGGATTAGATGTCAGTGCCAACGTTCCCAATATCGGTTCCGGACTTTTCAGCTTAATCGTACGATTGTCATTCTCTACTACATTAATATATTGAGTGGTAGGGAGATGATTCTTCTGTTTGCACTCCACCTGATAATTGCCAGCTTTGAGAATGCCAGACCAGGTACGGGTTCCACGCTTTTCACCATTAACATAGATGTCGGCATCAGAATCTACGGAGAAAGTCATTTTCGAAAAGTTAGGTCGCAAAGTTACTTGCTCCACATAGTTCTGCTTTACATCCTTTAAGACAATACGACCTTCCGTAGTATGATAGTTTGGAGCTACCACCTTATAAGTATAAACACCCAGTTCCATGCTCTTTGCCGTACCACCGGTGGCATCTACATATCCAAAAAGCTCCTCTTGTGCGCCCTGAGTGGATTTCTTGATTGTCACAACAGCCTTAGAGTCGGCAGGAGTTACATTGAACTGCACCATCTGCATCAATACCCTCTTGCCAGCCGAAGACAAGGTAAGCGTATAATTCTTTCCTGCCTCTATCGTAGTATGCAAGTCATAGCGATTAAGCGTCACATATCCGGTACGGCTAATCGTTACCATCTTGGCATTGCGCTGCACATAGACCCACAACTCGTTGTCATGCTCCACGACACTGCTACGGAGATTGCCAAAATTAAAACGATACTCCTTCAGGTCATCATCAGGATTGGTAGAAGTCACCTTGATGATGGCATAACGAGATCCGCTTCCGTCTACCTTTTCATATTGCTTGTCACGGGCAGATGTATCAAAGAGATCTTGCCCAAAACTTTCCACGGCAAACTTCAGTTTTTGCTGTGCATACAGTTGGACATTACCAACCAACAAGAAAAAAATCAGATAAAATAGGAATTTGTTTCGTACAATAGCATTCATCTTTATTTTTGTTTTAAAAATCATTCTTAAGTTTACTTGATGCTCTCTATAAATGCCGACGGCACATACGCCGTACTTACCAGGCACACGCCTTCAACCTCCACCACAACCCGCTGCTGTCCAGCCACTCTTGCCACTCTACCTATTACCCCCTTGAATTGACCATCGATGACTCTCACCATGTCGCCATTCTTGTAATGGCAATTCTCGGGGGCCACCACCCTGACGTGCTTGTTGTCGATGTTTGTCACACGGATGAAGTTCTGCATCGCCTCTTCAGATACAATAAGCGGAGGATTGTAGCCATTTTCCTGCAAACGGAAATGGTCATAATAATGATTGAGAAAAGTGAGATTTGGGTCGTTCTTGGAATAAGTCTTGATAACTTCGGGAGTGGCATATACAAAAAGAAAGTTGGGAAGCAGAGGCTCGGTAACGAATCTACGCCTGCCATCAGCCATCTTTATCCTGCGGCGTAAGGGCAGATATGCCTCTACCCCTTTGCTGACCAGATAGTTGTAGGCTTTCATCTCGCGATGGTAGGTGGCACGCATCACATACCATTTCTTGCTTGGGTCAGGGGCATACCCTACCGACACCCCATCACTAGAAGTTACGGAGGAGGCACAAGGGGTAAGCCCTGTGCAGGGAGGCGATTGTTTGCCTCGCTTGGGTGTCACATTAGACAATGTGTTCATTAATGATGCTCCTAGAAATAACTTAGAAAAGGCATCCAAGAAAAAGACTCTCCGACAGACAACAAAAAAAGCGTGAACCGTCCGTTGTCCGATCCACACTCTGAGGCCGTGAGAATTGCCCTATACTGCTGAACGAACAACAGTATAGCCCACGCCGATATGATAAAGTTCTCCCTAAAGCTGGCAATAGCTTCACGGATACCCATAATCACACCCGGAGCATCTACTGCTGCTAAGTCCGAGGCAGTACATTGTTTCTTGAAATTTCTCACGTTTCAGAGTGTCTGCTGAACATAGCGTTGTAAACGCTTTCTAATATGTCTTTAGCTCTCTTATTCCCACCCTATGCCCGCTTCATGCTGCTTGCTCACCAACGAACGTTAGGCACTCAGCCCGGCGTGGGCTGTCTCAACTTCTCATTTTCAAGTTCTTACGGCATATTTTCATACGCCATTCAGTCCTTAGAAAAGCATCAAGACTCAAGAGCTATTGCAAATTTAATAATTATTTTCTAAATCCACATCTTTTTCTTAAAAAATCTTTCGGCTTTAACTTTCGTTTACAGATAGAGCCTTCTTTTACCCCATCTCCTATTCTATCCCTGTTTACGAAACTTTTCGACCTGTTCTGTCGAAACTTTTCCTCCCTTTTCCTTGCCAACATCAAATTAATCCCCCTTCACCAGCCAGTCGAGCACATATATCTGCCTGATTCCATCATGCAGCACTTCAGGGTCATTATCCATCGTAAGGAGATATTTTGGATAATGATCCTGAATGGCTTGCAGGGGAGACAGTTCACGATTCATCGTATTCTCATCCCTCACACTCAGCGACACCTGGTAATACTCCTTGTACTCACCTTTTATCACTACAAAATCTATTTCGGCATCACCCACTTTACCTACATAGATTTCTCCACCCCGACGGGCCAATTCCAGATAAACTACATTCTCCAGGATATGTCCTAAATCGCCACCTTTCGTACCATTGATTACGTTGCGCAAACCGATATCAGCCAGATAAAGTTTCTGACCTGTCTTCAACTGCTGCTTTCCCTTGGTGTCAAATCGGGAGACGGAATAGAAGATATAGCTATCTATCAATGCAGAAACATAATTCTCTACTGTATGCGAGGTAATCTTGCGCCCCAGGGAAGTCATCGTATCACTGATACGCTTGATAACCGAGATGTTGCCGATATTATCCGCCAGGAAACGAACCACACTCTGCAGCATCATCACATCCGTAATCTTCCTCCGGCTCACCACATCTTTCAACACAATGGTATTGTATAACCCCAAAAGGTATTCACGCACCATCTCACGGTCGTGGTTAATCTGCAATATATATGGGAAAGAGCCATCCTCTATGTATCGGCGATATGCCCTTTCCAGATTCATATCATCAGACTGCGCCGTCAGATATTCCCTGAAGGAAAACGGGAACAGTTTGATTTCCACATATCTGCCAGTTAACAATGTTGCTATCTCTCCAGAAAGAAGATAGGCATTAGAACCCGTTACGTAGATATCTACATCATCCAGCAAGAACAAACTGTCTATCACTTTCTGGAAGTTATCCACCATCTGGATTTCATCAAAGAAAAGATAGTTCATCTTGCCTTTCACGAGATGCTTCTTGACATAAGCATACAACACCTTATAATCAAGGTATTGTTCATTATCCAAATCCTCAAAATTGAGTTCCAGCACCTGATTCTCAGACACACCTTCAGCCAGAAGCTTCTCCCGAAACATCCTCAACAAAGAAGATTTGCCGCATCGTCTGATGCCAGTAACCACCTTTATCACTTTCTTGTCTCTCCATTTTTCCAGAAGAGCCATGTATTCCTTGCGCTCTATCATATTTCCAATCGTATATTAGCCAATAAAAAATGCATTGCGCTGCAAATATACGAAACTTTTCTCAGAAATTTGCAGTGCGCTGCAAATTTCTTCCGTTTTTAGGCATTTTTTGCAGTGCGCTGCATTTTTCCCTGTTTCTACGAAAAATTTCGTAACGAAGAATTTCATAACAGAAATTTCGTTTATAATTGGATAAGAACATCTGCCCCCGCATACGTAGAACAAAGTTTGCAACCCATCTATCACCCATCACTATTTGCTATCAAAACCCACATTAACTTACTTATATACAGATACTTTAATAGCGTGATGGATACCCCGAAAATAAGAATATCCATCACGCTATCACTCACGATTTGGCTCCATCCCTCACGATTTTCGCACCACCAGGTATCGCATACCGTCATTAAAACGCTTGCGATGGATGGATGGCATCTGCGAAAGCTTGCGACCGAAGCTGATGAGATTGCTCAACTTCACCGATGAACCGATGTGACTCTTCAACTCCTGGAATATCTCGGCGGCCGTAAGATACTCGCCCTGTTTGGCATCATCGGTCAGGTCGAAATAGAGATTGAAATACTGGTCTACCGGAGAAATCACCTCAAACTTTCTGTTGCTCGCCATAATCAGCTTGGTCTGCTCTGCATCAAAATAGGTCTTCTCGCCAGCCTGCAATGCCGCCAATGCCTGCGCATAGAGTTGTTCATAATTCGGAAGCTGACTCACATCGATAGGACCCGTCAGTTCCACACCCAGAAATCGGCGATTGCCGGATGGATCGGAGAGGATATCCTCCATATTGCTCGTGGCGATGAAAGATGCCATTCTCGGGAACTCCTGCACATGACTGCCATACGGCGGTTTCATCTTCACACTCGGCAACTGGATAATGTTTTTCAGAAATCCCTGCTGCACCTGAGGAGATATCTGATTGAACTCATCCAGGTTGAGGAGCAGCGCCTGGCACATTGCCTGAAGAACCTGCCGTTTTTCTGACAACACAAGATTGTCATTATACCCCCACTGCAACTCGGGCGGAACCAATGATCTGCAGAAAGTGCTCTTGTTGTAACCCTGTTTGGAAATGAGAAGCGGCGCCACGGAATTGCCATATTTGCGATGGCTATAGGAACGCCACTGGTCAACCATCGCCAGAAACCAGGTGTAGAACCAATCCTCCCAATAAGGATTATCGGTAGGCACCGTACGTGCCAGGGCACGGATATAATCCTTGCCATCCCACTTGCCTGCGCACTTGAAAAGGAAGTCTTCCACCGGATTATAGGTGGAAAGAAGGTCTGACTCCAGATAATTGCGTACATCCTTGATACTCACACGGATATTGGCAAGTTGCACCTCCAGCGTCATGCGCTTCTGCACACGGGCATCCACCGGTTGATATCCCCAATAATCCTTGTCTTTCGGTCGATATTCTGTGAATTTCATCACCGAATTATATCGGAAATCATACTTTTTACACAGAAATCCAATCATACGCATAATATTATCACTCAATTCCTTACCATCTTTATCCACATCCTCTTCAGAGTTATCCACAATGACATCTTTCAAGTTATCCACAGGTTTTTCAACGGTGTGGATAACCTCATTCAGTACCAAAGGCAACGCATCCTCACGATAATAGGGCGAAGCATCTTGGGTGAACAGGAAATCAGAGTAGATGGAAGGCTCGGGCATCTGCATCGTAGCCTTCACCAGAATCTGATAAAGCGGAGCGAAAGTCTGGAATGCCTGCTTATAAATTCTGTCGGCCTCCACCTCATTATCAGGCAGACTTCCCTTCGCCAAAGCATATTTCACCAAGACATTCAGACTGATGCCGTCGGCTCCCATAAAGGCAGCGAGGGTGGAAGGCAGACTAGCTACTTTCTGCTTGACGGCATCCACTCCTCCATCATCCTTTATATTAACAAAAGTAAGCAGAAGAATGCCGTTATTCCGCTTCATCTTCAGGAGTCCGTTTTCCGATTTTTGGAATTCGGCAGCAGGGTGAACATGCATCCAAGTTGCCATGTTCTTGTACCCGTCATAGCCATTGGTGAGCCAAGGTACATATTCACGGAAGTTGGCTACTGTATTCTTGGCATCATCGTTTACGATGCGCTCCAGAAATCGTTCCAGACTCTTGGTGCTGACCAGGAGCTGGTTCTTATTATTTCTATGTGTGATTGTAATTTTCATTATCAATTATTTAAAGTTTATTCAAAAACTGTTTCAACTGTTCCAAGCGTTGGAACAGTTTGTTTCCTTAAGGGAAACATTTCGTGCCCTTAACTGAAACAAGTTGTGCCTCCGAGAGGAACAAATTCATATCCTTTACCTTTAAACGGGTTCCTACTCGTAAACGAATCCTATTTCCTGAGCATAGTGATCGTAGGTAGGTTCCTCGTAACCATATTTGGCAAAGAGTTGCTTCACCTGTTCCTGCTGTTCAGGGGTAAGATGTCTCTCGCCACGATGCACACGATAATAGGTGGTGCGGTTGCCCACAATATCCATCACTGCGAACTTGAGGGTATGCACATCGCTATGTCTCACCTGGTCGTAGAGATGGGTGAGTCCCCAAGCCGCCTTGAACTGTCGCACACGCTTGAAATGGGTGCAAGGTCCGTGTAGGTTGGCATCAGGAAAGACGGCATTGCCGGCGGTAACATCGTCGGGTTTGAACTTTGGCGAAATGAATCGGATGCACTCAGCGGTGCGAGGGCAATCGGCATTGAAACAGTACATCCAACTGTAGTTTACCAGACTATTTACAAACTTTGGATCATTCAGATTTAACTTCATGAAAAAATAAATTTTAAATTTAATAAAATAGGTTTCGCAGTGGTAATTGGCCATTGTGGAATCTGTATTAACTAATTCTCCCTGCAAAGATACAAAATTTTAAGCCCGAATGCAAGCTTTTTCCCAATTATATTTCATGTGTAACCCTTTTTGTGCACGTTAAAGTTTGTTTTTGAGAAGAGAGGAAGCCGGAAATCGTGAGGCATGAGGGTAAATCGTGACTGATAGCGTGATGGATATTGTAAACATTCCGTCTATCTATCACGCTAAACTAAAGAGATAACAACCTAATTATCAAATGGTTAATATTAAAAAAAGAGAAAACGTGAAGGATGTGATGGATAAAAAGAGAAAAAAGATACTACTAGGGCTCGTTAGGGACTTGCACCCATTAGACAACATACATGCTAGCCAAACAAAAATCCTGAGCAACAAAAAGTTGCCCAGGAGCTTATAAACACATTTAATTATAGTGTTTTGGAAATCTGGAGAATACAAAAACTTTAATCAGAAACCGGTCGGATTGTGCCCCCACATACTTTGTCCATATAAGATAATTGTACTTTATAATCAATCCATTCTGAATCAACATCCATAATATAAGCATTATCTTTATCACGCGCTTCAGACATCCAATACGTACTATATACCCATGACCATCCCCTTTTATCCCTACTACCTGCACATGGTATAAATAGTTTATTATCATTAGGACCAATTACCGTATATCCGTGAAGATCAGAATTATATAACCAAGTACACTTTTCCATTAATTCCAAGCATTCTTCTTTTGTAGGAATACGCCATTTACCGCCCATACTCACATGAGCAATATCATAGTCTGTATTAGAAATATTATCTAAATCAGAACAATAGGGATCATCTGCAGAATGTCCTTTTTCCTGAAGTCCACCCCAAGTATAATGCACGCCTCTGTCTGTAGGCAGTTTTGCTCCAACATTATGGCTACACCATTTTACACTCAAGCCCAGATCAACCATCTCCACCCCATCATATTTATAAGAATTATCTTCATTAGGTCGCTTAATGGTAATAGGATAAAAATACTGTTTTCCTGCTTCCAAATTCTGAGCCTTCAATGGGATTGTATAAGGAGCTCCATCAATTGCCAACGTCAACTGTACCAGGCTGTCTTTTGGCAAAGACATTGGCATTACCAGCATGTCTATGGTAGTTTCCTTGTCTTTACTCAATGAGTAATTTAAACTATCCATTAACAAAAACAAAGACTCTTTATCATCGTAATTAGCTACTACTTCTCCTGTATGTAAATTCAGATAACCTTTAGTAGAAACGTATTGATTGGCTCCTACATTTTCTAGAGTCACATCAGAAAGCACACCTTCTCCATGATCAGCCTCATCTAATCTAACTTTTATAGACAAACGAGCCAATGTATGATTAAAATTAATTCGAGCAACAGGATCATCCAAACTTGCCTCAGCCTTTCCCCATAGATAATCGGCTTGTCCATTTTTTACATCGTTACTGATATCCACAGGCACCTGAAATTCCTTTTTATCATCCCAGGAACCTTTTTCAGAGTTATAAGGATAGTATGCATAAACTGCAACTTTATCGCCTTCGTTTATCGTAATTTTACGATCAAGATGCCAAGTATCATCCAATGTTGCCTTAGTAACTAGGCTCGCCCATTGAGGAACAAAAACGCCAATTTTATCACCTGTTTCAAACGACTCTCCCTCTTTTATTGCGCGGGAAGCGGATTGAATACCGGCTTTTATTTGGAGTTCCCCAACATTACCAGTTTCTGCCACATTGACATTTTCTGAACAAGAATTTATCATGAACATCATGACAAAACTTAAAAAGAATAAATTTATATATTTCATAATATGTTCATTTTTAGAATGTTGTTACAGGACGAATTTTTGTATAACCATCATGTCCATTTTTATCAGACTTCGTTGGTGTATGATAAGTACCGCAAATCATCCAAGCCTCATCGGCATTCACCTGTGTAGAAGTCCAATAATCTATATGATAGTATTCATACCCAGAGAACAGACTTTTAAAATATTTAGAATCAAAAGCTTTTTTTACACGACTATTTGAAATTTTATACACCAAATAAAGTTCACCTAATGATGGCAAATACCAGGAACCCTGTGGAAAGCCCTCTGTGCTATAAGATACACTTTGATACCATGCTTCCAATTTAGCATCTTCGTTATCTTTATTAAACTTTTCCAACTGTTGCGTTTCATATAGTCCATTAAAATCAGCTAGTGCACCACCTGATGGCCATTCCACAATTTGGCCTTTTTCATTAACCACGGTATTGCCTTCTCCGACAATCGTATAGTTAGAAATGTTATTTACACTTTTATATTCAGACATATAATAAGCACCACCATACACATCTGCTAACGCAACAATCCTACCATGATATGATTCTGTTAATTTTCTATTTATATCTCCATTCTTTCTATCTGTTAAAGCATAAACTACACCAATAGCTTTTTTTCCATTATAATTCGAAGAATATGTTCCGTCACTATAAAAGAAATCTCCGATACTAGCTTTTTGTTTATATGTACCATCCACAACTACATTGTCTTGCTGTTCCTTCTCGCTCCATGGAATTATCTTAAATCCATCAACAGTTAGCTTGCCATCTCTTATAACAACATTAAAGGAATACTGCTGCCCCATTTCGAAATGAGAGATAGGGAGCTTGATTTCCTGCGAGAAGCCATCCAGTTTGACGGTAATATTCTCTTGTTCTGTTGGCAAGACCAGGAAATCGGCAGTTATAACTTTTGCGGAATCATCCAGAACATAATCATCGATCTTTACAGGAAGATTGAAGTTTTGACTATTATCCACTACATTGATATAAGGATGACCTCCTTCAATATACATGTACGCATAAGCTGCAAGATTATTAATTGTTACCTCAGGAATCTTATAGCTATTGGTATTATCCTTTGCACGTTTGATGTTCAAAGTCACACGACTCATTACATGAGTAAATGCCAAATTTGCCTTTGGATTGGTCTTATTTACCTTGTTTGTGTTAACGCCCACCAGATAATCTTCCTGGGCTTTTTCTGTTAATTCAATCTTGTTCACCCGAAGGTAGTCATAAGATCCAGTAATACCACCATAGAGAGCTACTACCTGCACATCACTGCCATCTTCGGGCAGATAAATTGGATTGTCATCTATTCGGCTCACACCTTTTTGATATTGAACCGTGGAACCACTCTGATTATTCAATGCCTCATAATTGGTTTCACTATTTCTACTATAAGCATAAATGCGATAACTACAATCATCAGGCAAAGTAGTACCCATAATAATGCCTCTTGTTGCAGCATCTTCCACACTTACCTGCAATGGTACTCTGTCTTGGGCTGATGGCAAGAGACTGCCAGCATCCTCGTTGCTGCATGAAGCCAGAGTCAGCAATGCCATTGCCGACACGGCTATTCCCTTCAATATATTCATTCGTTTCATATTGTTTCAGTTTACTCGTAAATATTAATATCACCACTCTCGTTCTTGTTCCATTCCTTTACTGTGACGTCAGAAAGGGTCAGGCCGGTTCGGCTATACACAATATTGTAATCATAGGTCTTGCCACTCTGCCAACTGTCTGCCTTCAAGGTGATAGGCACAGAATAGGTAGAGCCATTGGAAAGTTGAATCTTTGCCTGAACAGTACCCGAAGAACGGGTTTCGCCAGAAAGAATGGTAACATCTGTTTGAGATTTCTTGGTCATAACAAAGCTCTCTCCAGAATCAATTTCAGTAAATTTCTCTACCTTTTGGAGCTTTCCATAAAGGCTATACCAGAACATGGTAGGAATAATCTTTGAACTTGACTCCTGGTCAATGATAAAACGTTGTATCTCAAGATTATCTTCATTACAATCCTCTGCTATTGAAAAATGGAAACGGACACGAGCCAGAGCATGCGATAAGCGAAGCGATACGGATTTGTCATCCTTTAAATATGCATAGCCAGTAAGGACATCGTCCACAGAATTCTTAGCATTTTTATAGGTGTAAAGCCTTAACCATCCCAGGGCATCTTCATCTAGAAGATCCCCATGATAAGGCGTATAAATTCCACACTCCTTTATGTCTTTACCCAATATCTCATCAGGAACTCTCCATTCGCCATTTTCATAAGTTACCTTCAGATTCCAAGTGCTTCTTCCATCTGTATCTACAACCGAAAGACCTAATGGAGACATGCTTTCATCTACTTCTCTTACCTCTCCATCCCAATCGGTATAAGTTAACTTAGCTATGGAGAAGCCTTTTAAGGTAGTAAAGCTTCTAACTTCACTATTTACCTTGATACTTCCATCGGTTCCCACTAATTTATAAAAATAGGTGGTATTAGGTCTTAAACCGTAAATGGTTGTAAAACTGTTTAATTTGGCACTATACACCAAAGAGTCCTGGAAATTCTCGTTCGTTGAAAACAAGTAATAGAACTCACCTATAGATGAATCACTATCGTAACTATAATTTCCTACATATGCTGTTGTTGCCGTTACGTCTTGAGCCTCTTTCAACTCCAAAACCGGTGCCACTGGACTTGGTTCATCAGGTTCCTGACAACCTGTAAATCCCAAGCACAATAAGCAAGCTGCCACTATCCATAATATATTTCTCTTCATAATAGTCAACTTTTAAAAAACATAACCAATACCAAAATTGCCAATCGCCTTACGACCACTCATCATGTGATCAATGAAGTCGTTACCAGCTTCCGTATCATAGATGAAATTAACACCCGCATTCAACAAAATATGCTTAATTCGCAGCTGCATACCAACTTCCCAAGTTATAGCATCGTAACAATCCTCTGCATGACGGCACTCCTCGCCGCCAGAACCGACCCAGGAAACGCGTCTCCATCCATAACCTACACCCGTATAAAACTGTAGAGGGCAAAACAAACGGCGGATAACACCCAGAGAAGCCATCGCATAGCCCTTTTTCACTTCTCCAGTAAACCAGTGGTTGTAATTATCGGAATACATGTCATAACCAGGCAGCGGAGAATAAATGCCCTTGGCATACCAGCCCCAGTTCTTGACACGTCCTACCATTACACCAAAATTGGGTTTTGTTGACTCAACGAAAGCCACCTGAGGACTTACAAACCAGCTATATTTATCCGGCTTCTGCTTCCACCAGTTGATGCCTCCCATCTTAACCAGCATGTCGGGCTTGGCTTTCTTATGCGCCGTCTGCATACCCATGTAATACACGTTCACCTTCTTCACATTCCCCTCAGTCTCCAGAGAGAACTGACCGTTCATGTCGGTAGTGGTCTGCTCGGAACCCTTGGCGTTCTCCACCTTGGCACCCGAAATCGGATTGCCCTGATGGTCAACCACCCTGCCCTTCAACACATTCTGGGCAGAAGCAAGCTGGATGCCCAAACAAAGCAAGCAGCTCATCAGTAACACTTTTTTCACCATAATCTAAAAATTTAAAAGTTATCTCAATAATTAATTTACTTCAACTTGATGTCTCTCCACGCCGATGCCATAGAAGCTGACGGAATAGTGGAAGGAGTCTGAACCTTACGATTGATGACCACCGACTGACGCTTTACATTATCCGTAAGATACTCGCTCAATTCTCCCAAGCTCACATTGCCCTTGGTATCCTGCAACTTCTTCAAGAGATAGTAGGTGAACAAGCCGTGCTCCTTCTTCTTGTATGGAAAGGCCGTCTCGTCGCCACTTGCCGCACTAAATACCACCATGTTGCCACGAGGATCCTCCTTCTTCACTTTCAAAGCCACACCACGGGCTGATGCCAGCATGCCGCCATCGCGCTGTGCACCGCTGAAGCAGGCATCCAGGAAAACCACTATCGACTTGGCCTGGGTAGAGCCCAACTCATTATAAAGCTTGTTCAGGGAATAGCAGCCCTCCGTTTGGGTGCCATCGGCATCTACCGGCAACAGGAAAGCATCTTTTGTTGATTCATTCGGAATACCATGACCTGCATAATAGAACACGATGTTCAAATCACCCTTGAAGGCATCGGCAATCTCCTTGATGTCGCGCACGGCTCTCAGCATCGTTCCATACGAAGCATCTCCATAATAGCGCACGTTATCATGCGGCATACCCAAGGTCTTCTCGCAATACTTGGCGAAAGTAGAACCATCGTTCAGAGCCATCGGCACACCAGCCACATTCATATAATGCTCATTAGAGATAATCACGGCAAAGGTCTTGCTGTTGTTTGCCTTCACCTCAGGAATGTTCATATCCACATCCGAATTACCCACCTTGATATTCTGCGTACTCACCTTCTGCTTGCTTCCCTTGCTCTCATTCAAGGCAAGCATATTCTTGTCTATGGCTGCAAACTGCACATCCACATGCGTCTCGGTATAATGAAGTGCTGCTGCATTGTCATACTGATACTGCTTGCCCGTAGGAGTAACAAAAGTAAGATTTGCCAAAGCCAGATGGTCGTTATCAATGAAATATTTAGGGTTCTTGAACTGCATGCCTACCCAGCTCGACTCAAAGATTCTCGCCTCGTTATTGGTTCTTGGCACCGGTACTATCAACTGTCCCAACGACTTGGAAGTAATCAGGAACACACCATTCTCTGCATCGTATGGTTTCAGCTCCAATTCTCTCAAATCGGCCAATCCCTGATACGTACTGATGTATTCCTGCTCAGCCTGGTGCTGCACCTCCTTGATCTTCGCCTCACGATTCTGCTCCGTTACACGAGCCTGATACTCACTCACGGTTTCGTAAGCATCCTTCTGCTGCCATTTGTTGATGCGACTTTCGATGAAATTCTTGGCAAAGCTTGAATAAGAAGGAATCTCCTTTTCATCTGCTGCCGATGGGGCGTAAGCAGCCGATGCTACTGAAGTCTGTGGGGTAGACTGCAGATAAGAACCTCCGCCAGCAGATGAAGTCTGAGCCAAAGCTGGCGCATCCGCATTCTGGGCAAAACTGATTAATGATGGAATGTAATCGGCACCCACCTTGCCGCCACCGAGCGAAGCCAACTTGTTGTTGACGGCTTCAAGCTGCCCCTTATCACCCAGACAGTTATAAGCTACAGCCAATGCCTGCGTGTATTTCAAGGAGGTAGGTTCAGACATGACCACGTTCTTCAACTGTGTCACAGCCTGACCGAAATATTCCATATAGAGTTTCTTCTGCTTCTTCGCTTCGCCCTTGTCATTCTCAGCCAACGACTTATTGAAGTTCAGTACACCTATATTATAATTATTGATAGCCAGGTGCTTGATGACATCAAGCGCACGAGGATGCGTTTTCTGCAAAGTGGTATAGACACCAAGCGCTTTCTCGTAATCCCTGCCGTCTTCGAAGAGCTTTCCCTGAATATTCAGCAAGGTTTCATCGTTAGGGCGAACGGCCAAAGCCTTTGCCACATAACGCTGCAGATTCACATTGTCCTGATTGTCGATGCAGAAATTCACAGCAGACGACAAGATATTGTAATCGGAAGGATAATTGGCTATCGCCTCGTCAAGCACCTCTATTCCGCCAGTATAATCCCTAGATTGCGCACAGGCTTTTATCAGATTTACGAACACCGTCTTGCGATACTTGTCCTCACCCGAATGGATGTAAGCCTTGAGATAAGGAATTGCCTCCTGATAACGGTGTGCATTCACCAGATTAGCCGCAGCAAAATAAGACAACTGCGCAAAGGATGGAGAAGTAGAATACCCTTCACCCGAGAAATCGGACATCGATGCCACATCAACATAAGCCTTGGCAAACAGAATGGCATTTGCCTGTCGCCTCTGGCTGCTGCTATAGGCAGCCGCATTAGGAAGATAAGGGATTATGTTTCTCATGTTGTTAAGAGCCTGTCCGTAAGCAGCACTTGTCTTTGCCGATTTTTTCAGCACAGCATAATTTGCTGTATAGCAGCGGTAAAGCGCATCATACATTCCAGCCTTGTCACCACCCTGATTGGCAAGGCGGACGAATTCCTTGTATAAGGCATTCGATTCCTCTATCGTCTGGGCAGTAGCACTACCACCCAGAAACGACAAGAGCATGGAAACGATTATAAAATACTTTTTCATTTTTCCTGATTATTTAACCTGATTATTGAATCTGATTATTTAAAAAGCATCCATAAAAGTAAACTGAACGCCAATTCTACGGTATTGACTACCCGACTTCTTCGATACATCGATACTGGTATCGAAGGAAGTTTTCATGTTAGAGAGCGAAGGAATATTCTTCACGATAAAATCTTTCACACCCATGGCACGCAAGAAAGCCAGCTGGTCGTTGTCTGACATTCCCGTAGCCTTCGTTACGGTGATGTTCGACAAGGCGCCATCCTTGTACACCGGTTCACGCTCAAAATCACCATAGCATCCATCGTAAGCCACCGTTCTGCTAAAAGGAGTAGCATCTGCCATACCCGTTACCATCACCTTCACCTGCTTGCCGGCAACCATGTATTTCGACAAGTCGTTCTCCAGAGCCTGCTTCACCACAGCCAGCATAGCCTGTGCAGCCTTTGAGTCCTCGCACTTGAACTTACCAGCAGCGAAATCATCCTTTGAAGAGAATGCCTCATCCACGGTATAAGAAACGGCTACTTCATAGTTTGTAATCTTCTTGCCTGCAGCATCCGTAGCATTAGCCACCTTTGTGCGTACATCAATACTTGTATGGTCGGAGATGATGTTCTTATCCTTGGCATTCTTCAAGATGTTGTTTTTGATTTCCTCCAGTTTGAGTTCCTCCATCTGAGAGGTCTGCAACTGTGCGAATGGTACAAAATTCTCATCAGACTCCAAGAAAGCCAGAGACTTACGCTCTCTATTATCGAACACATACTTATTACCCGTCTTCGGATTGGTAACCTCTGTATAGACAAGCTCAAACTCATCCTTATCGTTCACACAGTATTTCGTATTTGAAAACTGCAATGCTCCAGGATCCATGAAGTCATTCAACTGAGCAGCCGGCACAGAGAGGTAAATACTTGGCATGGTATTGAAATCGAGGGTAAGCATTCCCATTTCCTGATTATAATTACCTACCTTCACCTCGGAAGTGGTGAGCAGGTTTTCTGCCATTTTTGTAGCAATCTCCGTCTCGAAGAGTCGCATCTGCTTCATGCGCGTATCATCGTTGACACGAGCGTTAAAGTCTTCCAAGCTCTCGCCATCCATGCGCTTCATCCACTCTGCCATTCTTGATTCCAACTCGTTCTTCAAGATTTCCTGACGGTTTGGCGAAAGGAAGAACACAGGGTTGAACACGATGGAGTTCTTGGTATTATACACCAGATAAACACCCTTGTCTGCATTTCTCACAAAGTTAACATAAGTAACGCCTGGATTCTGCGCATCCACATAGTGGCGGTCTTTCTCGTTAAGAAGATTGATGATGGCAACACGCTGGTCGCCCGTTACCACAGCCAGATACTTGTTTTCCGGATGGAAGAAACAGCTTTCAGCAGTTCCCAAAGCCTCATAATGATAGGTTACCTGGAAAGTACGGGTATCATACACGTTGCATTGTCCGTCGGCAGTCAATACAGCCATCCACTTGCTATTGGCAGAAAAAGCCACATCCTTCACTTCTGCATTCTGCTGCAGCAAGGCTCTTCTGCTTCTAGCCTCAACATTCATCACCTCCACATCATTGTCTTTCGCCAATGCCACATAGTAATTGTTGGTGCTAGCCGCCATTCTATTGGCCTGCACGGAAGCATCGAAGGCTGCCACTTCAACATTCGACTTGGCATCAAACACGTGCACCTTGCCATCACTTCCCATCAGGAACAGATCCTTGGCATCAGCAGAATAGCAAATCGCCAGCGGCTGGTATTTGCCATTGGCAATCTTAGCCAATTCATTCTTCGCCTTCCACAAATCGTAGACAAAAACCGTGTTCTTACCCTTCTTGCTATCCAGGATGGCATAAGAGGAACCAGACGGATTTACCTTCAAGGAAAGGATATTTGCAGCAGAGGCCACATTGAAGCTACGCATCGTATAAACCTTGCCACCATTATAATAATAAAATCCCGACTGATAATTATCTAAGCCTATCGGCACAAATTTCTGGTTATACACTACTGGTTGAGCATCATCAGCAGCAACCTGCGCATACAACGGACAACCTCCCATCATCAACCAAAACAATGATAAATAAAGCTTTCTCATAAACATTTGCCCTAAATCCGTGTCGGGCACAACTTCTATATTTTTTCTATAAAGGCACTAGGAATATAAGCCGTGCTTACCAGGCAAACCCCTTTTATCTCCACTACAACCCGCTGCTGGCCAGATACTCTTGCCACCTTTCCTATCACTCCTTTGAAGTCACCATCTATCACCCTCACGATGTCACCACTCTTGTAATGGCACAATCTTTCAGGAACCACCATCACGTGCTCATTATCCACGCTCGTCACCTTGATGAAATTCATCATGGCAGCATCATCCACGACGAGCGGCGGGTTCTTGCCGTAAGAATCCGTCTCGAAATGATTATAATAATGATTGAGGAAATGCAAATCCTTGGTGTCCTTAGCAAAAGTATGAATGATTTCTGGAGTAGTATAGACAAAAAGCAAGCCAGGTATTAAAGATTCCATCATAGGAATCCGTCTTCCGTTGACGATTTTCATCGTTCGCCGCCGGGGTAGATAACATTCTATGCCAGCGGCAATCAGATAATCGTATGCTTTCTTTTCCCGTTGATAGGTGGCACGCATCACATACCACTTCTTTGTTGGGTCTTGGATATAATTTACCGACCCCCCATCTGATGAATTTCCGGGGGAGACATTGGCGGTAAAACCAACGTGGAGAGGCGGGGTTCCACCTCCTGAAGATGCCACATTAGACAATGTACACATGTTGATAAAAGAGAATGCGATTAGGCGCAATTCATGGTACAAAGGTAATAAAAAAAAATGAATCCTGCAAATCCAATTATCCCATTGATATACCATTCATCACCACATTGTGCTTAAACGTCCGAAAATCGTGCTTGTTGAGCTAAAAAAAAATGAGAGGTAAGGGCACATGATAACCAACTTTAGCGCTTTCTTTTGTGCTCCCGACCGCCTTAGATTAACGTAAAAACCATTAAAAATGGCAAGATTCTCAAGGAAAAACATGGCGTTATCCTAGGAAATGTGTGTTTTTGCACCATCTGAAACCTAGGAAACGTGTAAAATACGGCATATCAAAAGCTAGGAAACGTGTAACAAAAAGAATATCAAGAAGTTAATATCTGCCACTCTATATGACACCTCTGTTATAAGCCAGAACAAGAAGAGGGCGTGCAAAGACCATACCTTGCACACCCTTCTCTTTTTCACCATCAATTATCAATTGAAAGCCTTTCAACCATACAGGTCGCAAGATTTTCTATTTCCGTTTTTGCTGTTCCCTTATTATCCTGAACGTCAAATCGGCAAACTTTTTTATGGCCGCCTGAACCTGTCCTCGTCCAAAAGCCCAGAAGATGAGGGCGGCAGAGGCTGGTGCTGCATGTGTTCCTACATACTGGCGCATTTTAGGAACCGTACAGTTTTCAATGCCAAGCTCTTGCATGGCATTGAAAACTTGGGCAGCCGGTACTTCAAAATCAGTCTTAGTGCGCTGATCTCTAAGTACCAACGTGGTCTTGTTAACCTTAACCACCTTGTATTCCTTATTGGCGTTACTGCGATATACCTTGATAGTCTTTATCTTTTGAAGAAAGCTATCGTATGTCAATGTATTTATATCTTCTATCATAACTAATGGGGGTTAAATGTTGTGGTGATGAGCAAATCATTCCACCTCTTTTATTATAATTCTCCTTTATTTTTGTGCAAAAGTAAGTTTTTTCCGTGGATAAACCAAGAAAAATTGCGTTTTTCTTATGCATGATACTATAAAAGTGTCTACCATTCTATATGACACCCCTGCTATAAGCCAGGGTATCCACCATCCTCCTTAAAACTAAAACCACATACCCCTTATAAACAACCGCTTGTAACCCGCAAGCCACCACTTAGCCCCAATCATCGAAAAACCCGTTTGCAACATATCGAAAAAATCACTAAATTTGCAGAGAAATATTAATGCATTTAGCGTAATAAGAATATGAGCACATTGTCTAATGTGACACCAGGCAGAGACAAGTTTTTGTCTCAAAACGTTGGCTTTACCGCCAATGTCTCCTCCAGAGATTCACTTGATGGGGTGTCGGTAAGATACGCCCCAGACCCAAGTAAGAAATGGTTTGTACTGCGTGCCACTTACCACCGCGAATTGAAAGCCTATGATTATCTCATTAATCATGGTGTTGAAGCATTTCTCCCACTCCACCGTACCCTTAAGTATGTGGATGGCAAGCGAAAGTTTGTCATCGAGTCTTATCTTCCCAATCTGCTCTTTGTTTACGCAAGTCCCGAAACTGTAGAGAACTGCGTAAAACATACGCCCGATCTTCATTTTCTCAGTTATTATTACAATCACTTTGTGGCAACAGAAGGAGAAAAGAATCCGCCTCTCATCGTACCATACGATTCGATGATGAATTTCATCAGGATATCTACCACCGACAACCGTCACGTCAAGGTGGTGAGTCCTGAGAGCTGCCATTTCAAGAGTGGTGACATGGTGAAAGTGACAGATGGAGAATTCAAGGGAGTAGAAGGCAGGGTGGCAAGAGTATCAGGCCAGCAGAGGATTGTGGTAGAAGTAGAAGGAGTCTGCCTGATCAGCACCGCCTATATTCCTAGTGCATTTATAGAAAAAAAAATGTTCAATTTTTAAACTCATCAATTATGAAAAAATTAGTTTTATTGATTCTTATGCCTTTCATTCTAGGCATATTGAACGTATCAGCTCAAAGTGAGCTGAATGATTTTGAAGGAGAAACGACAGCAAAAATCTTCAATTCCCAAAAAATGAAAAGTGCTGTTTTAACAAAAAATCTCATAGCTAAGATGATTGTAAAAGCAGTAACCAAAAAGTATCTGGACAATAATCCTGCACTTTATAATGGTGCCTATACGGCAACTACCATTATTAAGGGAGGTAAGATATGCGTGAAGTCAAGTAACCTCAACACTGTCACTATCACAATTCCAGAAGGAGGAAAGACCAAGACTATCTGCTATTTCCCTTATATCAAAAAAGGGTATTATACCTATAGTTCTACAGATGCCAAACAAGCCCAGCAGCAATTAGAGCAAATGCGCAAGGGAAATGTAGAAAAGACTGGCGAGACAATGAATATAATGGGACACAAATGTACCGTTTATAAAGTTAAATATGAGGCTTCAACTGATTCTGCAGGAATGAAAGTTAAAACCATTATAAATAACGAATATGCTATTAGCAATGATCCATCTTTGCCAGAAGCTAATAAAGAAATCATTCCTGGCGTACATGGGGCTCCATTAAAATTTGCAACCAACATGGTCTCACAAACAAATTCCGACATGATAAATATGGATGTCAGAATAGCTATTGCCAGTATTGTAACTTCCATCACGCCACGTACTGTAGCAGACTCAGAGTTTGAAGTTCCTGCCGACATAAAATTAATAAATATAGATGGGAACGAAAAAGAGTATTTCAAACTTTATTCCGAAAACACCAAATATTTGAAAAAGAACAAATTATGGGTTGACCCTGCTATAAACGAAGATAGAATTTACGATAATCTACAAGAAGAATGGGATTATTAATTCGTCTTATATGAGAAAAATTATATTATTTTTGCTAACAATAGAATCTCTTGTTGCGGTTTCACAAACAAGAGATTCTGTATTTCTCTATCGAAGAGGGTCTATCTGTTCTTTCATGATAGGACATCGAGATTTGAGCTTTGCACAAGAAATTGAGAATGTCTTTAACGAAATGCCAGTTCCAGACAAATACAATGACCATTCAATCGGGAAAAAAGTCTTTTATACCGCAGATGGGAAATTGAAGATGAAGAATCTAGATTCACACATGGGATTTAAGATTAATGCATCTTCTGACAAAACCTTAATGAATGATTTTGATTTTTTCCTTCAAAAACAAGCTATAGCAAGCCGCCTCATTGCCAAATGGTTTAATAGGAAAAAAGCAACGGGAATCTGTAATATGAACTTGGTACAGGAACGAGGTTACCAGAATGCTTCTGAAGTTGAAAAAAGACTTGCTGCTCTCTCTGTACGTAAAGACGCACTCCTAAAAGATGCAGGAGAAGAACTTATTGGTAACACTTTTGTTTTGATTAATGATATTAGATATATCGATCAAAGCAAAGGTTCTTCCATCATAGGAGGCGTGGTAAGTGCCGCTACTCAAATGGCCGGTGCCCTTAATGGAATAGAGGTGAGCGAAGAGAACAATTTAGGAACTATCATTTCTTCATACAAAGGTTTTAACGTAAAGATAAAAACATACTTGTACCAATTAATCTGGGACGATGAAATTTCTTCATACTTTTACAAAGACATATATTCAGAAAACAGTGATGACAAAAAGAAGGAGAATTTTGAAAACAACCGAGGACGTTTTTCTTTACTATATTTAGGTATGCAAGAAAGTAGCGGTAAAAGTGTATCCTTTTTAGGAATAAACAAAGATAATCCGCAACAAATGGTAAGAAAAGCTTGCCAAAGGGCTTTGGATGAAAACATCGCAAGTTTACAAAAGAACTTTGATGTATTTAAAGTTAAGGCACCACTCTATAACATTCAACCTTTAACATGTGAAATCGGCATGAAAGAGGGCGTTACAGAGAACAGTCGCTATGAAGTATTAGAAACTGTGGAGGATTCCAAAGGTCACATAAATTATAAACGCATTGGAGTAATCCGTCCTAAAAAAGGAAAAATATGGGACAATCGATATATGGCTGCAGAAGAAAAGGCAGAAGGGGCAGATCTAAAATTTACGACTTTTGAAAAAGTTAGCGGAGGACCTTTTTTTGCAGGAATGTTAGTAAGGGAAATTAAATAAATTAAAGACGTATGAAACGAGTATTGAGTTTGTTATTCATAATATTGACAATAACACTTTCTGCATTAGCCAAAGGAGACAACATGCCGAAGTATGACATTACTGGAGCTGGATCTGGAAACGAAGGAATGGTCTTGGTGAAGGTTTTTGTCTATGCGAAGTCGGCTAATGATC
>OIXW01000034.1_pt1 | contig 34831 bp, 37 predicted proteins | sample 1587951 | NCBI WGS metagenome assembly OIXW01 (sample SAMN03283239) | human gut metagenome | biome: human-associated habitat; material: feces | host: Homo sapiens | place: Peru | collected 2012
ATTTGCATCATCTAAAGCTGCAATAAGTAATACCTTCAACATATTGAATCCCCCTAAGTTTTCTTAATAAACTTAATATGACACTTTGGACAGCTGATTTCAATCTTTCCGCGTCCTTTTGGTACACGGACAACCTGTTTACATGTTGGACATTTATAATATTTATGTGTTTTATCTTTTCTTTTTCTCTTAACGAAATCTACCTTTTTTGTAATAGGTGCGATAAGCTGTACATATTTCTGATTTTCCTGATAACGTTTATAGATATTCCTAGAAAATATTCTGAAATAAATATAAATCATCAAAAATAAGCTTAAGATCATTAATGGTTTTGAACCAGTAAATAACTCTATAACAACTAAAATAAACAATAAATACATGAGATGACTGTTGAGCTTATCTGCCCCACCATATCTTCCCTGCATGAATCTGATAATTTTTTCTTTCATAAAATACCTCCATGTCATTAATATAGTATTCAATTATAAACTCCATATTAACAAAAAAGGACAGAAACTGTCCTTTTTGTCCATTATCTACTTTTGTTGATGAGTTCTTTCGCAATCTTTAATGCAGTATTTGAAGGAATCGCAAATCCTAGACCTTCACTGTTTGTATCGGATGATTTTGCATTCACAATACCAATGAGATCACCATTTCCATTAAATAATCCTCCACCAGAGTTCCCTGGGGAAACGGCTGCATCTGTCTGAATAACAGAAATAGAGATAGTCTTAGAAGAGCTATAAAGCTGACCAAAACGACCATAATCATTCGATGAAGACGAGTCATCATTGTCTAGCTGTACTGTAATCTTACGATTTAAGGCTGATACGATACCTGAAGTAATAGAATCACTGAATGTACCTTCTGGGTTACCTACTGCATATGTAGATTGACCTTGTACTAATTTATCACTATTCGCAAATGTTGCTGGTTTTAAATTAGTCGCATTAATCTTAAGTACCGCGATATCATTATCACTATAGCTTCCTACTAATGTTGCATCATATGTTTTATTATCACTTGTAGTGACCTTAATTGTACTTGCACCAGAAACGACATGAGCACAGGTAATAATATAACCATCGCTGCTCATAATGACTCCTGAACCAGCACCACTTGATACCTGTGAACCATACCAGAAGTTATCTCTTGAAATATTTTCAGTAGTAATGGCGACTACACTTTGTGTCATCTTAGAAGAGATGCTTGATGCATCTTTTGATGTACCTGTTGCTTTAGTTGTTGTAGTCTGAGTGACAACTGTAGTTCCCTGGTTACCCATGAAATAAGAACCCGCAGCACCGCCACCAAAACCTAATGCGACAACTATAAATGCTTTACCTATATTCTTGCTTAAACGACTGACTTTCTTTTTATTCTGCTTTTCATAAATGTCTTTTAAATTTTCGTTGTTCATAATACCACTCTCACTTTCTGTTTCTAGTATATATCTTAAACTTAATACCTAAATGTGGTTTTTGTGGGAAAATATGTTATTACATATCTATTCCAGCATATTTCAAGAATTTCTTTTCATTGAGGATCCCTTGAGTTAAAAATTCTCCATCCTTGAATAAAGCATAAGTAGAAACTGGTGAAGGAAGGTTCTGTGCCTGCTCACGCGTTGTGATATGTATCGTTTTTAAGGGGATGTTGTATTCTTTTGCCACTTCTTCTATACGTGGAACCCAATAATCAGTAAAAGGACATTGATCTGTATAATATAAGACAAATCCCTGTTCATTGATATGGGGATGTTTGGCACATTCTTTAAACTGTGGTGGAACACCCACAGATAGAGGAAGATACATGAGTATAATTCCATTGTCTGATTCATCTGCTATTTGAAATCCTTTATGAGTGAGATACTTATAATCAGAAAGGAATTCTTTCTTTCGTCCTTTAGATGATAAGATACATACACCCTTATAGCCTTTTTGACGTACATCTTCAATGCAATAATTTAATAACTCACTTGAATAACCATGACCTTTCATACAACCAGATACCCACAAACAATTGATATACATATAATCAGCGCTTGTAATAGGTATCCAGGCATATTCGTCTGGGATATATTCAATGAAGCATTTCCCTCTTTCTTCACTTCTGTAGAATACTAAACCTTCATCAAATCTTTCTTTTAACCATTCTTTCTTTATAAGACTTTTCTTATTAGACATCGCACAACAAATATGTTCCTTGTCGATGTTGTCTTTATTGATAATAATATAGTTCATATGTTCTCCTAGTAAAAAAGCCATGTGAATGGCTTTTTAAATAATTGGTGTATTCATAAATGTTTTATAGATTGGAATTTCATCTTCCTTAGATGAACCATAGAGGATGTCTCCTTCTTTCTGGTTATTCAAGCAGTCACATTCCTTTAAGCAATTATATAAATGTTTACTTGTTCCATAGGCTCCATCAAACATTGGAATATCACCTAATACTTGTGCTATTTGATTTTTAACAAATGGATAATGTGTACAGCCTAGTACAACACTATCTACTTTACCTTTATAAGGCCCTATTAAATCTGTCAATAATTCAATCAAATCAGGTTGATCTAGGTTTCCCTGTTCAATACGTTTAGCAAGTCCATAACATGGAACTGGAATAATAGTCGCTGATTTATCATATCTTTCAGCTAACTGATGGAACTTATCTAGACGTAATGTATTGGCTGTTGCCATTACTAGTATACAGCTATTCTTTTTAGAAAGTGCTGCTGGTTTTAACGCAGGTTCTATACCAATGACAGGAATATCTGTATATTTTTCTCTTAATAGTGTCACAGCAGCACTTGTAGCTGTATTGCAGGCAATCACGATAGCCTTTAAATGCTTCTTCTTATTCATATTCTCTATCGCATTCAAAGTCAGCTGCTGAACATCTTCTAATGATCTTTCCCCATAAGGTGCATTAAGTGAATCCCCAAAGAAATAAAGATTTTCTCCTGGCATCATTTCATGAATGGCTTGTAAAACACTCACGCCTCCAACACCTGAATCAAATACACCTATATATTCTTCTTTCTTCATACTGATAACTCCCTTTCGTTTTTTCATTATAGCACAATTCTGAATTCAAGGTCTATATTACTTAACCACTGGTTTTAGTTGTGATAAAATAGTATTTGAAAGGAGGTATGTCATATGGCTATGAGTGAATTGTTGAAAAAGACAGTACTTGTAGGTATTGGTGCAGTTGCTGAGGTCGCTGATCGTTCTAAAGACTTAACCGATAGTCTTGCGAAAAAAGGTCAGGATACTATCAATAAAGGACGTGCGATGAATGAAGAATTAAAAAGAAAAGCACGTGAAGATTTGTTAGAACATGTAGAAAACATGACTGAAGAAGAACGTAATGCTTTGCGCCAGAAGCTTGATGCATTAGATCATGAAGAAAATCAGTAATATTAAACGTATGAGAGAAATACTCTCTATCATCAAGAAACATGATATTAAAAATGGTCTGACTCCTATTAAGGCAAGAGAAATGATTGAAGAGCTTGGTCCTACTTATGTCAAATTAGGACAGATCATGTCAATGCGTAGTGATCTAATACCTCTAGAATACTGTAAAGAGTTTGAAAAACTAAGAGCGTCTATTGCGCCTCTTAGTTTTTCTACTATTCGTAGTATTATTGAAGAAGAACTAGGACAACCAATAGAGAATGTATTTAAAGATATAGAAGAAAAGCCTATTGGATGTGCGTCTATTGCCCAGGTTCATTTAGGACATTTATTAGATGGTGAAACAGTTGTATTAAAGGTTCAAAGACCTCATATTCATGAAATAATGGAAGCTGATGTACGTATTATGCATAAGTTTCCACGTTTATTGAAAATGGTAACTGGTACAGGTGATCTTATTGATTATCGTTCTATTATTGATGAATTATGGCGTACTAGCCAGACAGAGATGAACTTCCTTAATGAAGCGAATAATATGAATGTCTTTGCGAATAATCAAAAGGATATACGTTATATTAAAGCACCTCATGTGTATAATGAATATACAACCAATCATTTACTTGTTTATTCTTATATTGATGGTATTCCTATTGATGCTACAAAGAGATTAAAGTATGAAGGATATGATCTAGATGAGATTGCCTTAAAGATGGCAGATAACTGTTGTAAACAGATATTAGATGATGGATTCTTTCATGCTGATCCTCATCCTGGTAATATCTTAATAGATGAAGGAAAGATTGCCTGGATAGATTTTGGGATGATGGGTACTGTATCATCCTTTACTCAGCATATCTTATCACTGGCTTTACAGGCTTTAATTGAAGATGATATATATGATCTAGAAGAGGCATTCTTAATGCTTGTTACACCAGATCATGAAATAGATGAAACACAGTTACTACATCAATTAAATGAGATAGTGAGTGAATATAAAGCAAAGAGCTTATCTGATTATAACTTCTCTGATTTGATCCAGAAGTGTTTTGATATTGTGACAAGTAATGATATTGCGATACCGACAGAACTGACTCTATTATGTCGATGTTTAGTGACACTAGAAGGTACCTTAGAGAAGATCAGTCCTTCTTCTAATCTCATAGAGATATTAATCAATCATAAGCGTAATACAGTACTAAAAGATCTGGATTATAAGGATCAAGGATTAAAAATAGGTCATGATCTTTACAAGACATTAAAGAAAAGCTATGCATTACCTCAGATCATCTATGATCTCATCAAGATGAGTAAGAATGGACAGTTACATGTCAATGTGACTGAGAGTGATGATTATACAAGACAGACTTATAAGAAAACAGAATTATCCATCATTATTAAGACAGTATTTAGCTGTATGTGTATGTTATGTGGTGTATTAACTGATTCTTATTATATGTCTATTGTATTATTTACTATTTCAATGTTGCTTGGTATAGATGTATTCTTTCACTTATGGAAGCTAAAAAGATGATTCCGTTTTGGAATCATCTTTTATTATTTGTTAGGATCAATCATTGTTAATTGTACTTTATGTCTTTGTTCATCGATTGTATCTACCCATGTAGTAATGATATCTCCTACAGAGACAACATCACTTGGGTGTTTAATACGATTCTTACTCATTTTAGAGATATGAACAAGTCCATCTTCATGTAATCCAATATCTACAAAGGCCCCAAAGTCTACTACATTACGTACTGTACCTTCTAGTTTATCATGAACATGTAGATCTTCTAGTGTCAAAATATCCTGTCTGAGGATTGGTCCATCATAATCATCACGATAGTCTCTTAAAGGTCTCATAATAGAGTCTAGGATATCTTTAAGTGTATAGTCATCTAGACCTGTAAGTTCTTTAAGTGACGTAATATTAGCTTGTGATACAGCCTTCTTACATGCATCTGTTCCTAGGTCATTAGTCGTTAAGTTTAATGCCTTTAAGATAGCTTTAGTGGCATCATAAGATTCTGGATGGATATTTGTACGGTCTAAAGGTTCACTACCTTCTTCGATTCTTAAGAAACCAGCTGCCTGTTGATAAGCTTTAGGTCCAATCTTAGGAATCTTCTTCATCTCTTTACGGCTCATGATTTTACCATTTTCTTCACGATAAGAAACAATACTATTAGCTGTTGCCTGAGTTAAACCAGAGACATTCTTTAATAGTGTAGGACTGGCTGTATTGATATTCACACCGACTAAGTTAACGGCTTTTTCTACAACGAAGTTAAGTCTTTCTTTTAATTGTGTCGTAGGTAAATCATGCTGATACTGCCCTACTCCAATAGATTGAGGATCAATCTTAATAAGTTCTGATAAAGGATCAAGTAGTCTTCTCGCAATAGAAATCGCACTTCTTTGTTCAACATGGAGATCTGGGAATTCTTCTATCGCAAGCTTAGAAGCACTATAAACACTTGCTCCTGCTTCACTGACGATAGTATAGCTTACTGGTAAATGATATTTCTTAATAGTGCTTGCAACAAAAGCTTCACTTTCACGACTTGCTGTACCATTACCTATCGCAATAAGGTTTACATCATATTTTGTACAGAGGTCAACTAATTTCTTTTCTGATTCCTTCACTTTCGCAACAGGAGGATGTGGGTAAATGACATCAACTGTCAACTTCTTACCTGATTCGTCAATGACTGCAAGTTTACATCCTGTACGGAAAGCCGGGTCAAAGCCTAAGATTCTCTTATTTTTCATAGGTGCCTGTAAAAGTAATTTACCCAAATTATCAGAGAAGACATCAATACTTGCTTCTTGTGCTTTTTCAGTCAAAGTGTTTCTAACTAATCTTTCTAGTGATGGATAAGCGAGACGCTTTAATCCATCATCAATGGCTTCATCTACATATTTGGCTGTTGGACTCTTAGGGAACTTAATATAACGTCTTGAGACAAATGTCTTAATATAATCTTCATTGATGCTGATAGAAACTGAAAGGATCTTTTCTTTTTCTCCTCTATCGATTGCCATAATACGATGTGTCGCAATACGTGAGACATTTTCAGAATAATCATAGTACATCTTATAGGTCATCTTTTCGTCTTCCGCATTCTTCTTTTTAGAAGTGACAAGTCTACCATAGTTCATCATAGAATCGACAATCTTATTACGTACTGTCATATCATTAGAAATCTTTTCCGCAATGATATCCTTAGCACCCTGCAATGCCTCTTCTCTAGAAGTTATTGTATCATTGAGATAAGCATCTATGTCTTTCTCGTTAAAAGTACGCGGTAAAGAAAGAAGTGTCTTAGCTAAAGGTTCTAGACCTGCTGCAATAGCCACACTGGCTCTTGTTTTCTTTTTCTGTTTATAAGGACGATAGATATCTTCTACCTGTGATAAACGTGTACATGCATTGACCATCTTCACGATATCATCATTTAAGTGTCCTAATGTTTCTATTCTTGTAAGGACTTCTTCTTTTCTCTTTTTAAGGTTTACTTGATAGTCATATTGTTCCTGGATGACACGGATCTGTTCTTCATCTAAGCCATGTGTTAATTCTTTACGATAACGGGCAATAAAAGGAACAGTACAGCCATCTTCTAATAGTTTTAATGTATTTTGTATCTGTTCTGTTTTGATATTCAGTTGTTCTGAGAGTTTAAGTATAATATCTTCCTGCATTGTTTACTCCTTTAAAAAAGGCTGTGTGAGCAGCCTTATGCGTGTTTATATAAGTATGTGATTGAGAGTGGTGGTAATTCTAATTCTCCATTATAATCCACCATTTCTCCACTCATCAGATTCTGATAAGAACCATGTTCAATAGGTGGATAGATTTTATATGGTGCATCATCAATATTAAGTGCAACCACAATCTTTTCTCCTTCATAGTTTCTTTCTAATACATATTGCTTATTAGTCAAAATGAGATCCTTATAGTCTCCTAATGTGAGTGCTTTATGTCCTCTACGTAAGTGAATATATTTAGATACTAAGTCAGATAAATCATTTGGTGCAGGTGCATCAAGTTCTGGACGAAGTGGTGCATCAGTGATACCCTGGATCTTTTCTCCTTTAATACCCCATTCTGAACCATAATAAATACATGGAATACCTGGCACTGCCATAAGTAAACCAAATACTAATGGAAGTTTTCTTTCATCTGTGAGTGTACTAGATATTCTATTCACATCATGGTTATCCACAAATGTGAGTAAGTCTCTTCCTCTATACATATCCATCGCATTTCTCTTTAGTGTATGCGCATATTCAAACATATTCAAAGAGTTGAATGAAGACCAGAATGCTTTATATGATGGATAATCAGTGATTGCATCTAATTTCGCTTCTGTATACATATAACCTGCATTATCACCTAAGACTTCTCCTAACATAAAGAAATCCTGTTTTATACTCTTACAATGATCACTCAACATCGCCATAAACCATCTTGGTAATGAATAAGCGACATCTAATCTTAAACCATCAATATCAAAACACTTGATCCAGTAATCAACTGCATCTAGAAGATAATGCTGAACATCTGGGTTATCTAGATTGAGTTTTACAAGTTCATAGTGACCTTCCCATCCTTCATACCAGAATCCATCACCATAGCTAGAATCTCCATCAAAGTTAATATGGAACCAGTTAGCATATGGGCTTGCAGGTCCTTTCTCCTGGACATCTCTAAACGCAAAAAAGCCTCTACCAACATGGTTGAATACTCCATCTAATACAACCTTGATACCATGATTGTGGAGTGTTTTACATACATCTTCAAAATCTTCGTTTGTACCTAAACGCGTATCGATGAGATTATAGTCACGCGTATCATAGCCATGTGAATCACTATTGAATACAGGATTAAAGTACACAGCACCTATTCCTAATTCTTCTAGATAAGGGACAAACTCCTTAATTTTTAAAATACGATGAGCCTGAACATCATCATTTACTTCAGGCGCACCACAAAGTCCTAGTGGGCAAATCTGATAAAATACTGTTTCTTGATACCACACAATTAACACTTCCTTTCTGTTTACTATTATACTTCATTTTTATGTGTTATCCAATTCATTTATATTATTAGTAACTTACATTTATGTATTTACTATATATTTATAGATTTACTAAATATATCATTGTATATATCGATTATGTTCAGGATCATAGTCATTCAATAGTAGTTCTATCTTGTCTTGGTCATAGTCAAGATAGACATACAGAACATATATAAGTAAGTCTTTAAGCTGTTCATGGATGTCTGTACCAAAGTATAAACGTAATATCTTCTCACAGCTTAACGCAAAACCAAGCAAGTCATCTGTATCCTTATAATCTTCATAGATATGATCAATCATCCACCCCATTTCTTCGCTTAGTGAGTCTTTTAGCAAGTTGTAGAATTGTTCCATATTAGTGCCTCTTGAAATAGTTTTGTATATCTTCTGCAGGAATAATAGTAATCATGTCTTCTTTATAGTTATTCTTCCATGGTCCTGTTTTAGTGAGTGTGACAAGTGTCTTTAAAGGGTAACGTGAGAATGTATTGAGAATCTCATCTATGTATTCCTTCTTGTCTTCATCTAGATCCAAATAAGCGTCTTCGATGATCTTATATCTTACATCATCCTGTACTCTAAATGGGAATGTAGAAAACAAGTGATAGACATCAGGATAGATGACACCCTGCTTCCATGCTTCACAATGTTCATGAAAGAGTGGTTCAGGGTAGGAATAAGCCTGTATGAAATATAGATAGGATTCTAGCTGCATGGGTGTGAGTTCTTCGAGTGTATAAAAGAGATAAGAGATGACCTGTAAGATCTCTTTTGAACAGGAAAATTGTGATTTAAGGGTGAGACATTGATTGATAGCCTTTTTAAAGGCAGGTCCCATCTTCTCATGGTTCTTATTCACTAAGTTCATCATATAGTCTATATCACATAGTGCATTGTGGATTACTTGTGCATAGCCAGGATGAGGTGTACTTCCCTGTAAATATCTTGTAATTGTGACTTCTCCAAAGCCTAAAGCATAAGATAATGGTGCTTTACCGAGATGATAGAGAGACATAAGGGCTTCTATTTCTTCTTGTAGTCTTGTTTTACACATCTTATTCACCTTCTTCACACTTATTATACCATATGATAGACTTTTTAGAAATATCTATCATGTGCATTAAAAGAACGAAAAAAGTGCATATCATTGTGAATATGCACTTTCCTGTGTGAAGATGTTTTCTATCTCCACCAACATTTTCCCAAATTCATTGAGCTTTGTATAAAGCTCATCATCGTCAATATTCATGACGATTTCATTTTGTCTGATCAATGCATCATGCATATAACATATTGCAGAGATCTTTTCCTTCTTATCAGCGTCTAGCTGATATGTATCAGTCAGATTTGTGATTGTAGAGGCCTGATCTGAGAGCTTATAAGACCTGTTATGCACAAAGGCATAGACAATCATATGTTCGCCCTTGAAATTCTTATAGGGCATCAACAGCTTTTGATAATTCAGCATGCGCTTCACTTCCCCTCTTGTTCTCTATTATATCTTAGTTACTATTTATAAATAGAGTGTGGCAAGAAATTGGACGAAGAAAAATCACATATTATAGCTCGAGTGAATAGATATTCTTGAGCTGTATTTTATGGTGATTGATATATATGTAGTGATCATTGAGATTCACTGTTTGTACTATTCCTCTTATTTGAGAATAAGAAGACCCTGTATAATAGACGACTCCTATCGTGTCTCCTTCCTGGATCTGATGTATCTTCCAGTCAAGTTCATAATATTGGTCTTCACATAGTTCTTTTCTAGGTATTGTAGTGTCTTCTTGAAGTAATTCTTTAAATCCTTTTAAGGCATCATAACTTAAAAATAAACGTGCACGATCAACCTTCTTACGCATTATGACCTCCTATTAATGTATTTCTTTTTTCTGTTGTAGCTTTTTCCTGTTTATTCATCAGCTTTAATATTGCATTCTTCCCATACTTATGACGTATAGAGACAATTGCTCTTTGCAGCTTCTTTTCTTCTTCTAATGCCTCTATATCACTAAATAAGTCATAGGATTCATAGGCTTCATCTAAGACATCTCCAAAGGATATAGAAATCTGTCTGATCAGTCTTCCCTTTTCTACTTTTAGATGATAAAGAGAGATAAAGCTATCCATAAGAATACTCAATGAATTCGTACGAACAGTGAGCTTCCTAGAGCCTCCTGCCCATCCTCCTCCATCTGTACGTGAATAACCAATATATAAGCTTATATGATTTGTGACTAAATGTGATTCGACAAGTCTTAAGACATTCAGTTCTACCATTTCCTTTACAACTAGTAAGGCATCCTCATAGTTATAATCAGAAAAGAGCACCTGTGAGTTATTCACTGATTCATTCTTAGGACGATACTTCTTAATAGAAGCAATTGTAGCAGGTTCTCTGCCCCAGGCATGATCTATGATATATTCCGCATTAATGCCAAACTCTTTATAAAGAATCTCTTCAGGAATCTGGGTAATTCCATGCATATCCACAACACCTAATTTTAATAAATGATTGGCCGTTCCACTTCCCATATGCCAGAAATCAGTGATAGGTAAATGATGCCATAAGTATTTCTGGTATCTTTCTTCATCCAGTATTCCAATATTCTCTTTTGTATGCTTAGAGATGATATCAAGGGCAATTTTCGCAAGATAGAGATTGGTTCCTATGCCACATGTGGCAGTAATATGTGTATCTTCAAATACAGCCTGCATCAACATCTTTGCAAACTCCTTCGCACTCTTATGATAAAGATGCATATAGGACGTAATATCAATAAAACATTCATCAATAGAATAAACATGAATATCATCAGGTGAGACATAACGACAATAAATACGATAAATACGGGCTGAATACTCCATATATAGATGCATGCGGGGTATCGCGGTGATGTACTCTACACCCTTAGGTATTTCAAATATACGACAGCGATTATGGATTCCCATGCTTTTCATTCGAGGTGTAATCGCAAGACATAATGCCCCATTACCTCTTGTAGGATCTGCCACTACAAGATTAGTTTTAAAGGGATCAAGATTTCTTTCACTGCATTCGCAAGACGCAAAGAAGGTTTTTAAATCTATACATAAATATACCTTATTCATTATCCTTCCTCCTTCCTGTTAGTCTTATTATAGTAATGTATGGTGCATATTTCAATTAGTTTTGCACCATATTAATTGTGTACGTACAATGAATGACGCATTTGTTTGCACCAAAATGCATTATGTTGTATAATGCCTAAAAAGAGGTGGAGAACATGAATTTTAAAGAATATCTAAAGATGTATAAAGAAAAGATGGGTGTGTCTAATGAGTATATTGCGAGTCAATTAGGCGTGAACCGTTCTACTGTAACAAGATGGTTAAAAGGTGATACAAAGGTGACGAATCCTGAAGTGATTGAGAAATTATCTTTTATACTAGGTGTAGATGTAGAATCAGTGATCAATAGTGAAGAGCGTTATGAAAAGCCCGTACTAGGTGAAGTCAAAGCCGGGTATGATTTACTCATTGATGAAAATTTTGAAGGATATGAACAGGTGACTCAGGATGATTATTATCGTGGGGATTTCTTTTTACGTGTAGTAGGAGATTCTATGTCAGGAGCTCATATCCATGATGGGGATCTATTATATGTCAAGAAATGTAATGATGTACCAAGTGGTACGATTGCGGTTGTATTAATTAATCGTAGTGAAGTAACAGTTAAAAAGGTCATAAAAAAAGAAGGATTACTGATTCTAGAACCAGCGAACCCTTCCGTAGATGTACGTTATTATTCTCAGGAAGAGGTAGAAAGTCTTCCTGTAGAAATTATTGGAAAAGCATTATATAGTCGTTCTGATTTAGTATAAGAATTCTTCAATCATTAAAGTACTCATACGCTTCTTAAGATCATCTAGCTTTACATCATCTCCTAGACAAAAAGAAATATGTTTATATTCTTCAAAGAGTGTTTTTCTACAAGTGATTTCTCTTTGTCCGATTGTAGTCTGATAAAGGTGATCATGTGTTGTAATATTCATATGATGTTGTAATTCTTTTAAAGCAGCCTGACCATTGAGTTTCATACGATGATTCTTTTCTTCTTGATCATCGTTACTTTGTGCATCAAACATATAAGCACAAATACTATAGTTCTTATGATGACATTCCTTGAATATATCATGAATCATATAAGTGAAGTCTACAAATATTCCTCCACCTGTACCCCCTACTATACCAGAGGCAATAAGGACATTAATATGATCTTCCCCAGCAATAGAAATCATCTTCTCAATAAGAGTCTTGAATTCATGTCTCATACCTTCATAGACCTTTTCATCTCTAAAGATCTTCTGACCGAGTGTTCTATCACAATCTGTTCCACGAGGATCTAGAATGATGATTTCATCATCTGCCATATGTATATTCTTGATATGAGATGTCATATCTACGATTCTCATTTCTACTCTATCTATATCATCATAATCATGTTTTATTTTACCTTTTAAGGAATCAATGACACCGCCACCAAGTCCTCCTAATCCAACAATAATAATAGGATCTGCTTGATTCATGTTTCTACTTAGTTGTAGCCCCATAAAGTTATCCTCCATTTCATACCACAAATAATTTAGCCTTTCCTATTCTAACATATTTTAAACACATTACAATAAAAATCAAAGGAAGCTGTAAAGCCCGGCTAGGACCTTACAGCTTCCCTTTTTTCATATAATGAGATGCTTTGATTATAAGAACACGATTCGTATAAGTATAACCATTTCTTACTATATGTGCATTGGAGAAATTCTTTTGGCAATTTTCACGCTGGCAAGCTTCCCCTTCTATACCAGCATTTTTCTTTTTCTCTTGAGTCATCAAATCTGCTTCCCCTCTTTCAATGCCAATTATTATTATACTGCAACGATTATATATTACAATACATTTTCATAACATATTCACATAATACTAACATAATATGAAAAAGAATAGGCTATTTGCCTATTCTTCTACAAAATTGAATTTGTCTTTGTTTCTTTCTTTGAATATTTCAAAGAGGATATTTGTCTTGTCAGGTGTCACACCGAGTAACCCATCTATGCCCTCTTCTTTAGTGGGTACAACTTCATAGATAGAAACCTGTGTTGTTGATTCACTATGGGGCATGAGGACGACATATGTACGTTCTTCATGAGTGAATTGATCCAACATCTTGAATGTGACATCAGTACCTGATGCATCTTTTAATGTAATAATGTTTTTCATCGTGTTTACCTCGCGTATTCATTATGCCATAAGTATGTGTCTTACGACAATCATTTTTAGCTGATCTGCCACTTCACATGAGACCCATGATCATCCTTGGATACGACTAATTGGTCTTCTATTTCCTGTTTTAATTCTGATACATGGGAGATAATACCAATCAGTTTAGTGCCTTCTGACATTTCCATAAGTACTTTAACGGCTTCATCTCTTGAATGATCATCTAAAGAACCAAAACCTTCATCAATAAACATAATATCTAGATCAATACCTGATGCACTTTCTTTAATCTCATCTGCCATACCAAGGGCTAAAGAGAGTGCAGCCATGAATGATTCTCCGCCAGATAATGTATTGATTTCTCTTTCTGAGTCAGTCACAAAGGAATAAACCATCAAGTCCAAGCCTTTATTCTTACCTTCTCCTGCCTGTTCAATGTTCTTGAGATGGAGTTCATACTGACCGGCAGACATATCATAGAAACGATTATTGGCTTCTATTAAGATACGTTCTAGGTATGTTCTTTGAACATATGTTTCTAAGTCCATTCTAGAACCTGATACATTACCAGATAACTGATTATATAAAGTAGTCAACTGATGATTCTTATGAATCATTTCTTTTGCGTGAGAGACGATAGTATCTAAGTTCTTTAATGAATCACGGTTGTTTAAATAAATACGTTCTAATGATTGTACCTGAGTTAATTGGTTTGTATATGTATCATCCGCTTCTTTATATTCAGCTTGTAAGAGATCAAGTTGTGGAAGAGACTGCCCTTTGATTCGTTTTTCTATTGTCTCTACTTTAGAAGAGACACTTGCGTAATTCTTAGAGTAATTCATATAAGCTTGATTGAAACGCTGTATATCTTCTTTTTGATACTTAGAAGTAAGCTCCTGCCAAGAATCACATTCATATTCTTCTACTAAGCTTGTATAAAACTTATAAGACTCATCCTTGCTTCTTTCTAGTTGAGGAAGAGAAGATTTGAATGTAGTAATGAGTGTTGCACATTGATCATAGACTTCTTTAGTTGTCTTAACCTTCTGTTTAAAAGTCTTATAAGTTTGATCTTCTTCCTGTTTTTTCTTATTAAGTACAGATAATGCGTTTTGTGCATCTTCTAGTGATGAATAGATTAACTGATTCTTTAATTCCTGGATTATAGAATCAAGAGATGCACGTTTAACTTCATACTCATGAATCGTATTGGTCAATGTCTGCACCTTTTCTTCAAATGTATTGAGCTGTGTTTCAATTGTTTCTAGTTCTTGAGTCAGAAACTCAAAGCGACTCTTCTTCTCCTTTAATTCTTCCGCCTGTTGAGATAATAACTGCTTCTCATTTAAAAGCGTATCCTTTAAAGACTGTAGTGTATCGTCACAAGCTAATAAAGTACTCAGTTTAGTGAGATCATCCTTATATTTCTCTTTTAATTCATTTAAAGAAGTCTGAAGAGAGGATGCTTTGGCACTTTCTGTTTCTACTAATACAAATGCCTGATCCTTTTCTTTTCTCATATCTTCTAATTGTTCTTTAGTAGGAATAACACCTTCCTGTAAAGAGGCAAGACGTGGATGATGGATAGACCCACATACAGGACAAGGAATCCCTTCTTCAAGAGTTCTTGCAAGTAATCCTGCCTGAGCATCTAGGAAGAGCTGATTGGCTTCTTCATAGAGATGATTCTTTTCGTTATAGGAAGCACTTAAGCTTGTGTATTTATTTTGAGTAGATGTGAGTTCTTTTTCTTTTTTAGATATAGTATTGTAGTCCTTTACTAGCTGGTTATAGGAATCAAGTTTTGTCTTGAATTCCTTATGTTTAGATTCAAGAATTACCTGTTCTTTTTCTACATCTTTAAGTGTTTCTAGTTCTTTTTGACTTTTCTCTTGTCTCAATCTTAAAGATTCTTTGTTTTCATTGAGTAAATTAAGCTGTTTTGTGGAATTTTCTATATTTTTATTAATATTAGAAATATCTTTTTCTTTAATACTTAATTGTTTTCTATATTCTAAATCTTTTTTCGCTTTATCATATTCTTGTGTATATTGGCTAACGAACTCTTCGTGTTTTACATCTGCACTACATTCTTCGTCTTTAAGTGATTCATACTGAATGCGTAGTTCTGGCTCTCTTTTTAACTCATTATCTAACTTATTTTGAGTTTCTGTATACTGTTTTTGATCTTTTGTATAAGAAGTATATGCCTGCAAGATATTATAAGCATGTTCAATTTTCAAAGAAAGCTGATAGTTGTTTTCTACCTCTTCTTTTTGGTTATTTAGCTCAGCTAGACTCTTCTTCGCTTCTGCTAAATCTGTATAATCCTTAATCAATTCTCTTGCCTTTTCTAAACTTGTCTTCTTCTCTTCCTTGAATTTCTCTACATTCTTTAAAGATACTTTTTCTTTATCAAGAGCTTCTTGTTCACTTATACAATAGTCTTTAAGTTTTTCTACAAGTTCATCTAAGTAAGAGATTTCTCCTCTTTGAATGGCTTCTATAAGAAAAGTCAGATCTTCATCCTCTACATGAATATGCCCTACTTCACTCATACATCTTGTTTTGATATCACTAATACTCTTTTCTGTTTCTTTTCTTCTGTTGTTGAGTTCTTCTACAATATCATTATAGATTTCTGTATGGAAAAGCTTTCTAAAAATTTCTTTCTTCTCATTAGATGTCTTACGTAATACATCCATGAACTCACCTTGCGCAATCATTGCGACCTGCATGAACTGTTCTTTAGTCAGTTGAATGATATCTATAATCTTCTTATTGGCTTCTTTTTGAGGATACTCAGATCCATCTGGCATCATTAATGCGATACTGCCTGATTCTGCTTTCTCTTTTCTTAATCCTTTTTTAGCCCCTGCTTTATAGTATGTATAATGCTGGGGAATACGATGAATGGTATAAATCTTTTCATCATCACCATAGCCTTGTGAGAAAGTCAACTCTACATAAGGTTTGATATCAAGTGAAGCAAATTGACTCTGTAAGAGTATTCCTGTTTTCTTATTTAGAGTAGAACTGCTTTCACCATATAATGCGAATACAATGGCATCAAATATAGTGGTTTTACCTGCACCTGTATCTCCAGTAATTAAGAATAGGTTCTGGTTTGGTTCATTAAAATCAATGACTGTTTTATAGGCGTAGGAACCAAAGGCTTCCATTACGAGTTTAATAGGTTTCATGCTATACTCCTTTCACATGGTTGATGATATCCTGTAATAAATCCTTTTCTTCTTCATCAACACCATTTAAGAAATCAGTACATAAAGAGAATGGATCCATCTTAACATCCTTCTTTACAACTGCCTGATAGTTATTCTTTCTTATGTTTTCTCTTCTTATTTCTAGTAATCTAGGAAACGCATTTTTTAGTTTTTCCTGCATTTCAAAGATATTGAGATCCTGTTTATCAGTGAGTACAACTCTCACAAAATCATCACATGATTGATTTAGTACATCCTTAAGTTCTCCTTCTATGATTCTTAAATCATGAAGTGGTTTTAAAGGAAGTACCTGTGTTTCTACAACACCCTTTTCTTTCATTTCTATTTCTATAATTCCTTTATCCTGTCCTGCTTCACTCATAGAATAAGGTAAAGGTGTTCCACAATAACGATAGACATCACTTCCTACCTTCATAGGCTTATGGATATGTCCTAATGCAGCATAGTCAAATGGAAGTAATACTTCTCCACTTACTTCATCTATGTTACCAGCAGTACGTATTTCAGAGTCAGTTCGTTCTATGTCTTCTGCTTTCTTATTAACTGGTAGATAGAACTGGTGAGAAATAAATACGTTTCTATCCTTTGTATTCATTTCTTCTCTTTCTATAAGTTTTCTAAGTGTATCACTATAAGAGTAGTTTCTTCCATCGTTAGTACCAATGATGTTTTTAACCATGGAAGGTTTCACAAAAGGAAGAAGGTAGAAATGAACAGGTCCATAGTTGTCATTGAGTGTAACTTGTTCAATGAAGTCTTCTTCTTTTTCAGGAGGGTTACCTACCATATAGAGGTTCTGTTTAAGTAGTACCTGTCTAAAACAATCTATTCTAGGGGCACTGTCATGATTACCAGAAATCATCATAATAGTAGATTGAGGTACTGCATCCTTTAAAGATGTCACAAAAGAGTCAAATAGACTCACTGCTTCAGCACTAGGAACAGCTTTATCATAAATATCACCTGCAATCATAATGACATCAGGTTGTCTATCTTTTGCGTATTGTACAATTCTATTAAGTATATATTGTTGGTCTTCCGTTAGGTCTCTATTCATTAGCTTTAAGCCAATATGGAGATCAGAGAGATGAAATAGTCTCATTATTATTCGTCCTTTCTATAATCAAAGATATGTCTATTATACACCATCTCTATATCTTATGTCTTAAATACATGCTTGATAATACCTTGAAATAGGTGTCATGAAAAAATAATATAAAATAGTTTGTAGTAAAAAAGAAACAGCACCCAGCTGTTTCTCCTATTATCTATGAATAATTTCTGGATCAAGCAGAAAATCGTAGATATTTACAGTCAATATACCATAATCATCATAATAGGGCTGTACGATATCTTTTGTGATGATGATTTTTTTGAAAGAATCATCAATCTTTCTAAATGGTCTAATTATCTTAGAACGTTCTGTTTCGTCAGGAAGTGAATAGACTGACTGAATATAATATCTAGAAGAGCCAAGATTACACACAAAATCAACTTCTAGTTGTTTACGAACAACCTTCCCTTCTTGATTTTTCTCACTTGTCGCAATAACACCTATATCTACATTAAAACCACGCATTCTTAATTCATTATAGATTACATTCTCCATACAATAGTTTGGTTCTAATTGACGGAAATTTATTCTCGAATTACGTAATCCTAAATCAGAAAAATAATACTTCTTTGGTGTTTCTTTGTAGACTTTTCCCTTAATATCATATCTTTGAGCTGCCTCAATAAGGAATGAATCTTCAAAATAATCTATATATTTCTTAATAGTTTGAGAAGAAATCTTAGATTTCTTTTCTGACTTAATAGTATTCTTTAATTTTTCTGGATTAGTTAATAAACCAATAGATGAAGAAATAATGTTTAATAGTTCTCCTAGTTCTTCTTTATTTTTCAATTGAAAACGTTTAGTAATATGGCGAAGATATACTACATTTAACAAAAATTGTAGTACAGATACTTTCTCATTTTCATTTTCGCAAAGAACAACCCAAGGAATACCACCATACAACATATATTCCTCTAATCCTGCATATTTATCACCTTTATATACAGACATGAACTCTGCAAAACTAAGAGGATACATATGAACTACATCCCCTCTACCTGCAAACTGAGTTACTACACCTTTTGACAATAGTTTAGCGAAATTTCCTGTCACATATACATCCATATTATCCTTACGAAGATAACCATTGAGAACTGATTCAAAACAATCTAACTCTTCAATTTCATCAAGCAGCAAATAATACATGCCTTCATCAATAACTTTAGAGCGTATATATGCCATAAATTTTTCTGAATCAACTCTATGTTTTTCTATTGGACTATGATGTCTTTCTCCAATCAAATATAGATCTTCACCTGAGTAAAAGTCAAAACAGATAATATGATCAGCATCTACACCACTTTCAATTAAGTGATTATAAAACAAATTTTTTAACAAATAAGATTTGCCACAATAGCGTATACCTGTAATGACCTTAATCAATCCGTTATTCTTTCTTTTAATCAACTTTTCAAGATAATAATCCCTGCGAATTTCCATCATCAAGCCTCCTTTACAATAGATTTCTGCATGTATTTACAGTTTTCCAGTCTAAAAAAGAAAACAACAACCCGCTGTTTCCCTTGTATTAAATTCCAAATTCTTTCTTTAGCTCTTGATCTACTTCATCTGCAGTAAATGTTTTACCTTCTTTAATAGATTCAATACCTTTTCTTAATTCTGCGTCTAATTCTTCCTGAGTCATACCACCAATGGTAGTTGGTTTTGTATATGTCATATCAATCACCTCTTGAGTCTATAATAGGCAGTTATAATGCATATTACAAGCAAAAAAGACAAAAGAATAAATTTATTATACTGTAAACAATAATACTACAAAACCAATAAGTACAAATAATATAGGTAAGATAATCGCAATAAATTTATTAGATGATTTCTTATACCAATAAGGGATGAGTGATAAGCCAAATAGTATAAAACTCGCCGCAAATAGATAATCACCTTCCATCATACCTACACAACCAAATAAGGCTATACATACGCCAATAAGAGTACGAATGATATCAGATATAAGACGTACAGACCCTACTGCTTTCTTCTGTATTCTTTTTCTTTTCATCTTCTTTTCGTATCTTGTATATTCATTATCTAGAGTACTACCACATACAGGACATTTCTTCATGCCTGGTTCTACTCTACAACCACATTTAGGACAGATCATTATTTCACCTTCTCATAAGCTATTCTAGGTGTACCATCTGCTATATAGATGATTCCTGTTTCTTTAAAACCATTTCTTAATATCACTTTCTGCATGACCTTATTATCTTCATGTGTATCAACTCTTAAGTGTGTACATTTCGTGCTACAGAAGTCCACTGCTTTCTTAAACACCTGATGCATAGTACCATCACTCGCAATACGATGAATCGTACCATAAGTACTATCATCAAGCCATGTGCCTTCTATTTCTTTATATGTAGGATCATCCCCGATAATAAACGCAAATACACTATGTATAATAGAGTCTTCTTCCATGACAAAGAGTTGATGTTTATGAATATCTTCTTCTAATACTTTCACATCAGGATAACTGCTATTCCACTGATGTGGGTTACCTGTTTGTCTCATAAATGCTTTCGCAATATCATATATTTCTAATATTCTTTCTATATCTTCTATTCTTGCTTCTCTAATAATCATGATTCATCCTCCCTACCACAATTTAATCAAACAGAGTTAATCTCTGTCAATATGTAAAACAGGAGAAGCTCCTGTTAACCTTTAGATGTATCACTTAATACCAACATATTTCATTATAATACTCCCTCAAAACTTAACAGATTATGTTTATTCATTTTGTAGTATACTAATCCCACTATATCCGCAAGTGCCCAGCCTATTGGAACCGACCACCATATACCAATGACTCCTAGTGCTGGTATAGAAGATAAGATATAAGCTAAAGCAACTCTAGTACCAAGTGAGAATACTGTAAGAACAACACTCATACCTGGTCTTCCTAAGGCACGATATAAACCATATAACAAGAATAAACAGCCTATACCAATATAGAATGCACCTTCTATACGTAAGTAGCGTACACCTTCTAAAATAATGCTTGTTTCTTTGGCATCTACAAAGATCATCATTAAAGGTTTCGCAAATATATAAACGAGAATAGAAATGACTATACAAAATATTGAAGAGATACGAACAGCTTCTTTGAGTCCTTTTTGTATTCTTTCTTTTTCTTTGGCTCCATAGTTTTGGGCAATGAATGTAGAAAAGGCATTTCCAAAGTCCTGTACTGGCATATAGGCAAAGGCATCTATTTTTACTGCAGCTGCAAAGGCAGCCATAACAACTGTACCAAAGCTATTGACTAATCCTTGTACCATTAATATGCCTAGATTCATGACTGATTGCTGGATACAAGTAAGAAGTGAGAAAGAGATGATCTGATTGATTCTTTCTTTTTTAAGATAACTTAGTTTAAAGATAACTGATACTTCTTTATATTTAAGAAGTGTATAAAGCATGATGCCTATACCTGATACATATTGAGACAATACTGTCGCAAGTGCCGCACCTCCTACTCCCATCTTTAATACAAGGACAAAATAGAGATCTAGAATAATATTTAAGATAGAAGAAATGGCAAGAAAGATAAGTGGAATGACTGAATTACCTATAGATCTTAAATAAGCCGAAAAGAAGTTATATAGGAATATCGCAATAATACCCACAAAGATATATAAGAGATAACACTTCATATCACCCCATACTTCATGGGGAACTCTTAAGAAGAGTTTTAAAGCATCTAGACATATATAAACAATGATATTAAGTAATATGGATATGAAGGCGATAAAGAAGAAGGATGCACATAGATCTTGCTTTAATCCTTTTTGATCTCTTTGTCCAAATCTAATAGAAAAGAGTGCACCACTACCCATACATAAGCCTAATATAATAGATGTAATAAAGGTCATTAGAGTAAAAGAAGAACCGACTGCAGCTAAAGCTGTTTTTCCTAAGAACTGCCCTACTATTAAAGTATCTGCAATGTTGTAACATTGTTGTAAGAGGTCTCCTAGTATCATAGGTATCGCAAACAACAACATTGATTTTACAACAGGTTCTTTTGTAAGATCTTTATTCATTATATGCCTGCCACTCAAAATGTGATTAAATATACTCACATCGAGATAATGTAAGTTCTCACGAACATTACTTACTATGTCATCGTGTATGCTTTGGATTGACCGAAATCATATCTACTCACAAGTTCTAGTACACTTCATAGTCGTAAATTCCCGAAATAGCCTTCGGTACACACCTACGCTTGCGTTTGTTTATGCAACTTCGTAAGTTGTAGCATCTCTCAGATTAAGTGCAGCATTGAAATCTCTGTCTTCGATATAACCACAATCACATCTGAAAACTCTATCTGAAAGATTTAAATCTTTCTTGATACTTTTACAGCAATGACATGTCTTAGATGATGGGAACCATCTATCTACAACTCGAAGTTCAATTCCATTCTCTTTGCATTTAGCTTCAAGCTTTGTTTTAAATTCATAAAACTTCTGCGAAGCAACTGCCTTTGAAAGATGCTTGTTCTTCATCATTCCTGATACGTTTAGATCTTCAATCGTTATATAAGATGGCTTGGTTTTCACTATCTCTGCGATTATCTTATTGATGTAATCAGTACGAATATTGTCAATTCTATGATGAAGCTTCTGTATCTTAAGCCTTTGTTTTTGTATATTTCTTTTTTGAGTGGACCCTCCTTTCTTTAGATTTTCATACTTTCGAGAAAGACTTCTCTGTTCTCGAATAAGCTTTTTTTCAAGCTTCCTTAATTTTGCAGATTTGTTGATGTTCTTATAAGTCTTTCCATTAGAGACAACCGCAAAGTCCTTTAATCCAAGGTCAATGCCAATTCCTTCACTGGAATTACTGACTATCCTTTTATCTGGGACTTCTATAAGAACTGAAACATAGTATCTGTCAGCTTTTATAGAGACATGACCGCTCTTAATTACATATCCGTTTTTTGTTGTGGGAATATATCCTTTCTCTTTGATGCGGACCCAGCCAAGTGACGGAATCTTAATTCTGTGTCTTTCGCAAAGGCAATCTTTTGAATTATTCCTTACAAAATACATCTTCACATTAGATTTGCCTTTCTTTTTAAATTTTGGAAAGGCAGTCTTATGATTAAAGAAGTTTTCAAATGCGGTCTGTCCGTTATTTACTGCCTGTGTTACCGATTTTGAATAAGCTTCCTTGATCCAGGAATATTCTGGATGGCTCGGAAGAAACTCATTGTTGAGCCATACTCTAAACTGGTTGCTGCTCATAAACTTTTTGCCACTTTCATAAAGTTCCTTATTATGAGCAAGATAGAAGTTATAGATAAATCTGCAAGTACCTATTGTTTTACGAATCTTGACTTTCTGCTCTTCTGTTGGATTTATTTCCGTCTTGAAACTCTTCAGCAATTTCCTCATCCCTTTCTATCTGTTTTTTTATACTTACGAAGCCCCTGCAACTGGCAGGAGAACACATGAAGTATTGAAACAATATCCTGCATGAATTCTCCATCTGATTTCTAATCTAATTATAGTACAAATGGAAAATCTATGCATCAAGTTCAGCTTCATGAACGCCGTTTAATAGGCGTTAATAAAATTTAATTTTCGCTAACTTGTGGTTTGTGGGTATTCAAATAATTCTTTTACTTTACAAAATCTATCTTAAAAATGCAACTTGATTTAGTAAATGCTGATTATAAGTATAATAATGCCTATTAGTTTAGGTTCGATTTGCCTTTAAAGTTCCTTTTCTATCTCAACGTTATAATATCTTAACAGATACGCCTAAAAGTTCAGCAAAATCCTTTGGTTTATAATTTGTAATATTTGATGTGTTCATTTTAACGCTCTTCTTTGAGCAGATTTGAACACATTTAATCACAATAGTCAATATCTTTAGTTACTTATATTTTCCTCCTTTTCGTAAGTTTATACTTACGTTATGTAATAACTATAGTATAATAGTATGCTTATATCAACTTGTGATTTATTGGAATGATAGGTATGTACTTAAATGGTTTAGATGAGTTAGATCAGATGATTATACAATTATTAGTAAAGAATGCCCATATGTCTTATTCTGATATAGGAGAAAAGATAGGTATATCGAGAGTAGCTATTAAAGCACGTATTCAGGCTTTAGAAAATAAAGGAATATTGAAGAATATACAACGATTATTAATCCTCAGAAGATCAGTGGTGCCGTATCTTGCTATTTTGAGATAGAAACGAAACCGGATTCTTTTAAAGAAGTAATAGATATATTAAATAAGAATGATATAGTGACTCAGATTTATAGAGTAACTGGCAGAAATAAACTACATGTACATGCAGTGGCATCTTCTAATGAAGAGATGGAACATTTTCTTCACGATGTAATAGATACACTTCCTGGTGTGTTAAGCTGCAGCTGTAATACGATATTATCACGTGTAAAGGATATTAAAGGATTAAGACTATAATAGGTTTATAATAATGTCAGGGGTTTTAGTGAACTCCTGGCATTTTTTGCTGTTAAATACAGAATAGTTCACCTCTAGTACAAAATTAAAACTATTCCTTATCTATTATTACATACATGTATCTATGTACATTGTTTATTTTGCGATAAGTTTGCAAAATCATTCCATTATTTAACGATAATGGTATAATACTAGTGTATATAATTTTATTTTGAGTAAATATTGCAAAATAGATGTGAGTGAATATGTTATTAGAATTTAAGACAAAGAATTTTAAATCATTTTTGGAAGAAATGGATTTTGTGATGACACCTGCTCCAAAACAAAAAGGTTTAGAGTATAGCATTCTAAAACACAAGATTGGTAAAAAAACATATAAAGGATTATGTTCAGCTATTATATATGGCCCTAATGCTTCTGGAAAAACAAACATAGTCTCGGCTATGGATGTCTTTAAAGAAATCATTTTAAAGGGACATATCAATAATACCGATGAGTTAAGATCACCAGATGTTTCTGAAGGGAAATTAGAACTGATTCCAAATAACTTAAACAAGACTCCAGAACCAACTTGTTTCTATATTCGTTTTGTTGAGGATGATTTATTAGTTGAATATGAATTAGAAATTGATTTAGGGTTATTTTTAGATAAAGACTATTCAAGAAAAATAGTTTTTGAATGTCTGCGAATTAATGATAAAACTATATTCGAAAGAAGCGATAAAATTGAATTTTTTAATCTAAATAGTATCGAACAATATTTAATTAATAATTTCAGTGAAAATGAGGATAGTGCAAAAGCAATAGCAAGAAACAATTTAAATGAAACTGAACTATTTCTAACAAATGGATTCAAGTTAATGTTCAGTTCTAAATTAGTATCTTTCATTTCAAAATGGTTAATAGAAAAGTTCATTGTCATATATAGAGCAGATATTACAGAACTAAGAAGAAAATTAGATAGCACTGAAAGTGGTAAAATTTATATCAGTGAAACTACAAATGTAGCTGCTAAATTATTTGGTATTAATTCAAATGCATTAGGTTACATTATTCCTGAAGATGGCGCAGAATCTCAACTATGCTCAATCTTTAAAGATAAAAATATCGCAATTCCAGCAGAAATCTTTGAATCCTATGGAACAATTAGATTTATTAAGATGTTCCCACTGATTTTAAAAGCCTTAACCGAGGGTGCAGTATTAGTTTTAGATGAATTTGATGCCAATATACATCCAATGGCTGTCATGAATATTATTAATATTTTCCATAATGATGATATCAACAAGAAGAATGCACAATTAATTTTTAATACACATAATCCTATTTTCTTGAATTCAAACATAGTAAGAAGAGATGAAATCAAGTTTGTGGAAAGAGATGAAGAAACACATCTAAGTACTCATTATTCTTTATCAGACTTTAAAACATCTGGAACTACAGGAGTTAGATTAAGTGATGATTATTTGAAGCACTACTTCTTAGGAAGATATGGTGCTGTTAAAGACATTGATTTCTATGATTTGTTTGAAAATCTAATGAGTGATAACTCAAGTGAGGATGAGTCACATGAATAGGAAATAACTTAGATGTAATGCAGTTGACGTACAATATATTGAATTATTCGTGCATTCAATATATATTACACTTAGAAAGGGGTTGATTATATGGCTGGAAATACAACAAATGTAAGTATTCGTATGGATACAGAATTGAAAGCACGGGCAGACGCACTATTTTCTGAATTAGGTATAAATCTTACTACAGCATTTAATATCTTTGTACGCCAGTCACTTCGTGAGGGTGGTATTCCTTTTAAAATAACTATAGAACAACCTAATAAAGAAACTATTGCTGCTATGTTAGAAGCGAAAAGAATTGCTAAGGATTCTTCCGTAAAAGGTTATAATGACCTTAATAAATTATTTGATGATTTAAAAAGATGATTGAAACAAGTAGATCATCAAATACACAAACAGTTTCAAGAAAGATTATAAACGTGCTATAAGGTTGAAAATCGAATTATCACCTTACTTGCAACTGGTAAGTCATTACGAGATTAATATCGTAATTATACAATATCTAACTGGCTACTCATTTACTACATAGAAGAAGTTCTAGTACTAACACTTGCCAACACAGGCACACACAGCGATTTGTATATTTAACAAATAGTCTGCCACCGTACAGAAACCAAACTGTACGGTTTTTATATAAAGTGAAATATGGCTTTCAACCAACACGCAAGCGTGCGAATTGAAAGCCACGGATTTATAGTTGCATTAAGAAAAATACAATAATACTCATAACTATTACAACACTACCCATAATAATAAACATCATAGATGCAAAACTATTATGAATAGGTCTATCTACATAACAGATCTTAGGGTTATCTGGATTATAGTAAACAATCATTTTACTATTGATAGGCCATAGTTTTTCTGCCATCTGACGGACGTTTACAATAGCCCCTGATTTGATATGCAGGTATCCTTTTTCATCCTCATAAGCGTTAGATTTAACTGGTAGTGGTATTCCTGATGCTTTAATAGACTTGATTCCTTTATACTTCTTTTTAGTCTTATAAGTTACACCATCTACTACATATTCCACTATTGGATACATACGTGATTCTCCTAAAAAACCATAACTAATTACTTTTCCTTCCACACTTTTTGTACATTGTTTATTATGTCTTTTAGAAATCATATTCATAAGTATTCCAGATATGATTAATATCAAACCTATTCCACCATCTACTAATAATTGAATCCATGCCATATAGATCACCCTACCTCATTATAACACATGGAAAAAGAACGTCTCAATGAAGAGACGTTCTAGTTATTAAGCTCTTTTTTTCTTAAGAAAGATAAATGCAACACAAGCAAGACCCATTAATGTAACCAGTGGTAGGATAGCTGTGCTATCGCCTGTTTTTACATTATCCTTCTTAGTGTCTTCTTTCTTTGTTTCTTCCTTCTTTGTATCTTCTTTCTTTGTTTCATCTTTCTTAGGTTCTTCTGGTTTAACTTCTACAGTTTTTTCTACTAAAGCATCCATAGCACCCTGTAATGAAGCGATAGCTTCATCAATCTTCTTCTGAGAAACACCATTAGTATTTGAAACTTCCTTTGCGCCAGCTAAAGCTGATACAAGTCTATTCCAAGAATCTTCTGTATATTTCTTAGAATCTAAGCTTTCTGCCTTAGAGATTAAATCATTTAACGTATCCTTATTTAATAATGACTTATAAGAGATACCATAACCACGTTTATACTTGATAGTATCTGTATAAACCTTTGCAGCCTTATCATATACAGGAATATTCACTGGTAATGTACCCTGAGCACCAAATGTACCTAAAGCAACTTCAATACCAGCAATGATGTTAGGTCCATAAGCAGCTTTAGAAGTAGTTACTCCACCAACAATTGCTTCAGTGACATCTACTGAAGAACCTTTACATCCATATACAGCTAAGATAGCATCCGCATTTGCATACATCTGTACATCATATGGTTTATCTACAGACATGACGATAGATTTCTTACCCTTTTCATGAGTATAGTCTACGATTCCCTCTACATAAGAATATAACCAATGATTAGATGAGAAACGACTTGCAGCACTGATTTCTGAGTTAACGAATACTGTATCAGCCCAATCGATGTTTTCTTTTACAGCATCCATATTTGATCCGTTATATCTTACTACTTTTACTTCTGCAGAATCTGGAATGAGTCCTGCTTCTTTAGCACGGTTATAACCCATAATCATCTGTGCTCTTTCATTGTCATATGGACAAAGCATTAAGATTTTCTGGTTTTCTTTTACTACTAGAGGTAAAGTATTGTTTTCATTCTTTACAACAGTGACAGCTGCAGCTGCGATTTCTCTTTCAGTTGCTCTATTAGTCGCACTACCTACTGTAGATAAAGCCTTATTTAATGAGAAGTTAGATTCTTTCCAATCTAAGATGCCTCTGTTTTCTTTTACAGTAAGAATTCTTCTACATCCATCATCTAATCTAGATTCAGAGATTTCACCATTATTTACAGCATCTTCGACATAATCAATAATTGTATCTAGCTTTTTAACATCTTCCTGATTGTAAAGAACTGTAGGCATACAGATCAAATCAGCACCTGCTTCAATCGCAAGTTTAACTGCCTGTGATTCGCCAAATGTATCAGCAATAGCCTTCATGTTCATCGCATCTGTAGTGACTACTCCATTGAATCCCATTTCACCTTTTAAAAGATCAGTGATGATTGCTTTTGACATAGTCGCAGGTTTCTTTTCTTCGTTACCTGTTTTTTCTGATACAACAGTTGTGTCATCTAATTGTGGATATAAGATATGTGCAGTCATGATCATTTCAATACCCTGATTGATAGCAATCTTATATGGTTTTAATTCATTGTTTAATAATTCTGCTTTTGATTTGTTTACGATTGGTAAACCATAGTGTGAGTCAGTGGCTGTATCACCATGACCTGGGAAGTGCTTCGCACATCCAATAACGTTATAATCCTTTAAACCAGCGATTGTTGCAGAAGCCATGTTCCCTACTACATCTGCATCATCACTGTAACTTCTTAAACCGATAACTGGGTTGTTGGCATTATTATTAACGTCAACAACAGGTGCTAAGTTAGTATTAATACCGATACTGCTTAATTCACTACCAATGATCTGACCTGCTTTTTTCGCATATTCTGTATTATGCGTTGCACCGAGTGCCATATTACCTGGTAAAGCTGTACCTGAGCCTAAACGGTATACATTACCACCTTCCTGGTCAGCACTAATTAATAGTGGAATACCACCATCTTTTGTGGCTGCTTTCTGCATAGCCATACTTAGATTATAAGATTGTTCTGTTTCCTGGATGTTTTGCGCAAAATAAATAAGTGCTCCAAAATCATAGTCTTCGACAATCTTTCTGACCTGGTCATTCATTTTAGTAAATTCATGACCTGTAGTCTGTGCGCCATCAGTTAAATCTTCATCCCAATAACGGAAATCTACCATAAGCATCTGTGTGATTTTCTGTCTTGTACTCATATTAGAGAGTAACTGATCCACTCTGCTTGTAGCATTAACTTTAGATGGTAAAGCCATTGAGAGTGCCATAGCGGTACTTAACGCTATAGCGGATACCTTCTTCATATAGTTTTCTCCTTTCGAATGTATCTAACATAGACATTGTAGCGCTTACATGTTACTTATGCAATATATATTTCATATTTTTAATTTTATTTGTGGAATTTTGTTTTATTATAGTATATCTCACTATACATAGTAAAAAAGCATGATATACAGGAGATAATATGAGTTACACTATTTCAACATTTGAAAAAGAACCGTATTACTGTAATATATATGAGATAGTAAAGATTGTGTTAAGGGAGATGGTTATATGGAAGAAAGGAATAATTTTGCGAAGGGAAAGGTTTCTACACATATATTATCTATTGCAGGACCAATGATCGTAGCACAGTTGATTAATGTGCTCTACAACGTGATAGATAGAATATATATAGGTCGTATTCCTCATACATCAACACTGGCTATGGGAGGACTTGGAATATGTCTTCCTATTATTTCTATAGTGATTGCGTTTGCGAACTTGTTTGGTATGGGTGGTGCCCCACTTTGTTCGATTGCGAGAGGAAAAGGTAATAATAAAGAAGCAGAAGAGATTATGGGGAACGCTTTCTGTTTACTAGTTATATTTGGGATAGGTTTAATGATTGTAGGTTTTCTTTTTAAAGAGAAGATCTTATGGCTCTTTGGCGCAAGTACGCATACTTTTAAGTATGCGAATGATTATTTGACTATATACTTGTTAGGAACTGTGTTTGTGTTAATAGGACTTGGTATGAATAGTTTTATTAATAGTCAGGGGTTTGCGAAGATAGGAATGATGACAGTACTGATTGGTGCTGTTCTGAATATTATATTGGATCCACTATTTATATTCGTATTAAATATGAATGTAAAAGGAGCAGCACTGGCTACAGTACTGTCACAGTTTGTATCTGCTTTATGGACAATACATTTCTTAAGAAGTGATCAAACTATACTAAAGTTAAAGAAAGAATGTATGTATTTAAATCCCTATTATGTAAAACGTATATTCTCATTAGGAACTGCAGGATTTATGATGGGTATTACTAACTCTATAGTATCTATTGTATGTAATTCTACTTTACAAATATATGGTGGTGATCTCTATATAGCGATTATGACTATTATTAACTCTATTAGAGAAGTTGTGCAGTTACCCGCCCAAGGGTTTGGGAATGCCTCTCAACCAGTATTAGGATATAATTATGGGGCTAAAGAATATAAGCGTGTATTATCCGCTATACGCTTTGTAACACTCCTATGTTTTGGGACAATGTTTATTATCTGGATATTGATTACTGCTTTTCCACAATATTTTATTAATATCTTTACTCATGATCCTCATATTACTAAACATGCAATTATTTATATTAGATTATATTTTGCAGGATTCTTTATGCAATCATTACAGATATGTGGTCAATCTGTGGCAGTAGGACTTGGTAAGTCTAAACAAGCTATCTTCTTTTCTATCTTTAGAAAAGTGATCATAGTAGCACCTCTCACTATTATTCTTCCACGTTTCATCGGAATTAAAGGTGTCTTCATATCAGAAGCTATTAGTAATTTTATAGGTGGTGGTGCTTGTTATATTACTATGTGGTTAACTATTGGAAATAGTTTAAAGAAGGAGATTTCTTAGAAAAGAGATCTTCTTTTCTATTATTCTTATGTAGCGTTTGTGAATAATATAAATAAAGTACTTTCTCTATTGCATCAAACTAACAGTAAGAATATCATTGTATATAAGATATATAGTAAGGGAAGGAAAAGAATATGAATAAGAAACAGATGATGATTGGTGCAGGAGCACTTGCGCTTATTGGTGTAGGTGCTACTGCTTATGCATTAAGTGGCCCTACTCTAGAACTTAAGAAGAATAAAGTGAATGTAGAGTATGGGACTACATATACACCTAAGCTTAAGGATATAGTAAAGGATTATAAGGATTTTGATAAAGATGATTTAGAGATTATCAACAAGATACCTAATGAGAAGGATAGAACATATCCTTCAGTGGGTAAGTATAGTATTACAGTAAAGTATAAGAAGAAATCTTTGAAACAGACTGTTATTGTGAAGGATACAAAGGCACCAGAGTTTGTATTACCTGCAAATATGGAGTTATTACAGGGAACTGGTTTTAATACATTTGATTACAATTCTCTCAAGTCTCTAATGAATATTAGTGATCTATCTGAAATAAGTATTGAGATTGATACAAGTAAAATAGATATAAATACTCCAGGGCAGTATGATTTTAACGTTACAGTAAAGGATAAGTATAATAATGCGACTAAGAAGACGAGTAAGGTTACTGTTGTTGCGAAACCTGTAATTAGTAATAATGAAGAAGTTGTACATGAGACAGTGAAGAATAAGGATGGTACTACAAGTGTAAAGACTAGAGTACAGAAGAAACAGAGTTCTAATACAAATAGATCTTCTTCTAGTAGTTCCTCTTCAAATGACAATAACAGTAATTCTTCTGGAAGTAATAATAACTCAAATAGTTCTTCAAATAGTTCTTCATCAAGAAGCAATAAAGGATCTATGACATATGAAGATGATCCTAAATATCACTGGGAAGGTGATCATTCCTATGGTGATGGAGCAGAACTCAAAGGTGAAGATTTTGATAAGTTAACTGGTGGAGATTGGAAGAACTGGAATTATTAAAAATAATATATCTTTCCCTCCGGGAGATCACTTAGAGTGATCTCCCCTTTCTTAAGTAAAACAGTCAGGTTAAGATGCCTGACTGTTTTACTTATGTTCCTTTTTTTACATTATCAATAACTTCATTTAGGATTTCATCTAATTCATCAATAGTATAAACCTTCTTACCTGCTTTACGTTCTTCTTCAACTAATAGAAGTTCTTCTCTTAACTTCAACATCTCTTCCCTTCACTAAATGTACAGTTCTAAATAAATATATTATGTTCACTCACATTTTAGTAAATACTAGTTGCATTATGTTCTAAATGGTGTAAAATAATCTCAATTTTGGGATTAAATTCAGGAGGGTAAAAATGAAAACAAGTAATGGTAAGCAGTTAGCTAAAAAGATGTTAATTGCGATGATTTGTGGTCTTGCCTGTGGGTTTGGCTGCATTATGTTAAGAGAACACTTAGTAAATAGTGGTCAGAGCGATCTTTGGACAAAGATCAATAACTTATTCTTTCAGGATATTACACAGCCTACAGCAACTAAAACTGTTGGTCTCTTCTATATTGTAGGTCAGTTATTTGTTAACTCACTACAGCTTATTATTGTACCTATGGTATTTGTATCTATTACATTAGCTATTTCAACTATCACAGATACAAAGAAATTAGGTAGAATTTCTACTAAGACTATTTTAACTTTCTTTATTACAACTGTATGTGCATTATGTTTTGCAGGTTTAATTGCCTCTATTGTATATCGTTTAGGTTTCTTTAATGCGGTGGGTAAAGCAGCAGTAACAATCCAGCAGGGTTCTACTGGTTCTAACCCATTAAACATTATCTTAAACATTATTCCTAACAATCTTATTTCAGCATTCTCTACTAATGGTAACGTATTAGCCATTGTATTTATTGCAGTTGCTATGGGACTTGCAATGAATACATTAGAAGATGAAACAAAGACTTTAAGAAAGTTATTCGAAGAAGTTTCTAAGATTATTACTTTATTCTTATCATTTGTAGTTAATAAGTTTGCACCTATTGGTATCTTCTGCTTATTAACTAGAACATTCGCAATTTATGGTATTGATTCATTAAGACCAGCACTTGCTTATGTAGTTACAGTTGTTATTGCATTATTTATATATTTATTCTTAGCTTATCCAATCTACTTAATGTCTATGGCTAGAGTAAATCCAAAGCCATTCATGAAGAAGATGGTTAAGGTTGCTTTATTTGGTTTCTCTACTTCTTCTAGTGCTGCAACTCTTCCAATCAATAAGAGAACAGTAACTGAAGAATTAGGTGTAAATGATCAGATTGCATCATTTGTATTACCTTTAGGTATGACAATCAATATGGATGGTACAGCAATCATGCAGGTTATTGCAGCTATGTTTATTGCAGCAAGTTCTGGATATAAAGTAACATTCATGTCTATGGCAGTTATTGCAGTACTTGCATTAATTGCATCAGTTGGTACTCCAGCTGCACCAGGTGCAGGTGCTGTTATCCTATTTACTATCTTAACTGGTATGGGTTATACAAACGATGCAGCATTACTTGCATACTCATTAATTCTTTCAATCAATAGACCTATTGAAATGTTAGTTACTTCACTTAATGTAGTTGGTGATGCTTCTACTTCAGTTATTGTAGCTAAGAAAGAAAACATGATTGATCAGGAAGTATATAAAGGGTAATAGTTCTTTCTAGAAAAGGAGTCAGAAATAAAATAAACTGACTCCTTTTATAATACCTTAAACAGGCTCCTTACCTCTATATACGCAGCAATAAATTTCAATAAACAAGCAAGAATGATGATAAAATCCCTTAAGGTGTAAAAGTAAATTCAACTGGAGAAATGGGAAAGACTAAACTCAACTTTGACTCGCCTAAAGTGGAATTTAACTTTTCACTTTAGAACCTTAAATCTATTTTGTTAGAAAAGTAGATAATAATAAGGTTGCATGATATACTATTTATAGAGGAGTGATAATATGGAAATAAGAAAAATGATCATTGATGGCGTTTTTTATAATGTTTTAACTGATGATGAATTAGATGATTTTATAAAAGAAATAGAATTCAAAAAAGAATTAGATATGCAACATGAAAGATTAATGAATGGTGAAACTGAAACAATGAGTATTGAAGATTTCGCTAAAAAGCATAGAGCAAGATATGGCTTATAAAGTTGTAATCACAAAAGAAATAGATGAGGCACTAGATCGTATTGATGAATATTGTATTGAACATTTTCATAATTATGAATTTGCTGTAAAGGTATTCGATGAAATTATGAAAGTTGCCTCTTTTTTGTCTGAAAATACTGGCAAAACTAAGAAATATTCTAAATTTCTACGCTCTTTTTAAGTAAATTGTTGCTTTAGGTTATCTTATTCAGCAAAAATACCAT
>OIXW01000035.1_pt1 | contig 33564 bp, 27 predicted proteins | sample 1587951 | NCBI WGS metagenome assembly OIXW01 (sample SAMN03283239) | human gut metagenome | biome: human-associated habitat; material: feces | host: Homo sapiens | place: Peru | collected 2012
AAGAGCCAGGACAGTTACCATATGTGGTACCTGCTCTGGCTCTTTCTACTATACTTTCAGAATCCAATGAAGCAAATACAAATTAATCCGCCATACGGATCATCTTCACAACTTCCGGCATCTCTTCTGCCTTCTGCGCATACTCCGCCTCAGTCATCTCACCTGTGATAACAGCGAATTCTCCCTTGACATCATCTGCTTTGACAATTTCAACCTGTCCAAACAATTCTTCTATACGAGCTTTGAGTGTTGTTTCTTCACCATTAATTCTGACAAAGAATCTTCTCTTCGCATCCGCATTCGGTACAAGTTCGAGTGTCTTACTCTCCCATCTTGTTACAACAGTTCTGTGAAGGTGCTTTGCAGCGTCTACAACGTCTGCGACTACAGCGCTTGCTGTCGGGAGCTTACCGGCTCCACTTCCGTAGAACATTGCATCACCAAGCATATTTCCGCGGACAAAAACTGCATTAAATACATCATTCACATTACACAAAGGATGATTCTCTGAAAGAAGCATCGGTGCAACGATTGCAGAGAAAGATTCTCCTTCTCTTTTGCTGGATGCAAGCAGCTTGATTGCCATATTCATCTTCTTGGCATATTTCATATCTTCTGTTGTGATCTTTGTGATTCCTTCTGTATGGATTGTCTCAAAGTCCACATGCTGTCCTGCGATCAGAGATGTCAGAATTGCAATCTTTCTGCACGCATCATGTCCCTCAACATCTGCTTCCGGATTGCGCTCTGCGTATCCTTTCTCCTGTGCTTCTTTGAGTACTTCGTCATAATCAGCTTCCTCAAAGAACATCTTTGTCAGCATATAGTTTGTTGTTCCATTCAGAATTCCTGTCACTTCATCAATTCTGTCTGCTGTCAGAGAGGAATTCAGTGCACGAATGATCGGGATACCACCACCAACGCTTGCTTCAAACATGAAATTAATACTTCTGTCACGAGCAATCGCAAGAAGTTCTGCGCCATGTTTTGCTACCAGAGCTTTGTTGGATGTTGCTACGTTCTTACCTGCTTCCAGACAACGTTTTACAAATGTATATGCCGGCTCTACGCCTCCCATTGTCTCAACAACAATGTCTACTTCTGCATCATTTACGATTGTCTCAAAATCATGTGTCAGAATCTCTTCTACCGGATCGCCCGGAAAATCTCTGAGATCCAGAACGTATTTTACATTTATCACATCCTGAGCTCTTTCATTGATGAGTTCGCCATTGGTTCTGAGGACCTCTACAACTCCTGATCCTACTGTACCGTATCCCATTACTGCTACATTTATCATTCTGCTTTCTTTCCTTTCTGTGCTTCTGCATCCATGCTCAAATATGCGTTAATAAAAGGATCAATATTTCCATCCATTACTGCACCTACATTGCTGATTTCTGCGTTTGTTCTGTGATCCTTGACAAGTGTATATGGCTGCATGACATAAGAACGGATCTGATTTCCGAAATTAATATCTCTAACCTCTCCGCGGATGTCTGACATCTTCTCTGCCTGTTCCTGCTGTTTGAGTACATACAGTTTGGATTTCAACATCTGCATCGCCTTATCTTTATTCATGTGCTGGGAACGTTCATTCTGACACTGAACCACAATTCCTGTCGGAAGATGTGTGATTCGGATTGCAGATGACGTCTTATTGATATGCTGTCCGCCGGCACCACTGGAACGATAAGTATCGACACGGATATCATCGTCGTTGATCTCGATATCGATATCTTCTTCAATATCCGGAATTACATCACAGGATGCAAATGATGTCTGTCGCTTTCCATTTGCATTAAATGGAGAAATACGTACCAGACGATGTACACCTTTCTCGGAACGGAGATAACCATAAGCATTTTCTCCTTTAACCTCAAAAGTAACTCCCTTGATACCTGCCACATCACCTTCCAGATAATCCAGCATCTCGACTTCATAGCCTTTCTTTTCAGCCCAGCGGCTGTACATACGATAGAGCATTCCTGTCCAGTCCATTGCCTCTGTACCGCCCGCACCTGCGTGAAGTGTCACGATGGCATTGTCTGCATCATACGGTCCGATCAGAAGTGTGCTGATTCGCAGTTTCTCAAAGACTTCCTCAAATGTTCCAAGTTCCTCTTCAATCTCTTCTGCGGCTTCCTGCTCCTCGTCTTCTCCTTCACTCATTTCAATCAGAAGAAGCATGTCCTCATAATCTGTAAATAATTTATCAATCTCTTTTACAGAATCCTGAAGACCTTTCAATTCTTTCATTACATGCTGGGAAGTCTCCGGATCATCCCAGAATCCGGGCTCCTCCAGTCTCTTTTCTAATTCTTCGATCCTAAGCTTCTTTGAAGCGAGGTCAAAGTGAATCCCTCAAATCTTTCAGCGGTTCTTCATATGCAGTCAGTCTTGACTTCAGTTCATCCAGTAAAACCACCTTAATCACCTCTTTCATATATATACTTTAAATTATTGTAACTGTTCAGCTTATTTGATTTTTCTTCCACAGCACTGTTTGTACTTCTTTCCACTTCCGCATGGGCATGGATCGTTTGGATAAATCTTCTTCTCCTCGCGCTTTTTCGGTGCACGGACTGCGCTGTCATCTTTATTTGTTCCAGTTACTTTCGCAACCTCTTCTCTCTCCACTTTCTGCTCAACTTTAATGTGGAACAGTGTACGGATCGTGTTTTCAGCAATTGCATTTGTCATTTCACCGAACATCTCATATCCTGTCATCTTGTACTCTACCAGTGGATCTCTCTGTCCATAAGCCTGAAGACCGATTCCCTGACGCAGCTGATCCATATCATCGATATGATCCATCCATCTTGCATCAATCACTTTCAGAAGTACAACACGCTCAACTTCACGAAGCTGCTCTGCCTCCGGGAACTCTGCTTCTTTGTTCTCATAAGCCTTCACTCCACGTTCTTTCAGAAGATGCTTTAACTCCTTCTGACTCATACTCTGGCATTCCTTCTCAGATGGGAGCTGGAGCTGCGGAATCACATTGTGAAGATTCACATCCAATCCTTTGATATCCCACTCTTCCGGATCTGCCTCTGTAGAAGCGAAACGATCTGTCATATTTTCCACATATTCTGTAATCATGCTGTAGATTGTATCACGCATGCTTTCTCCATCAAGAACACGGCGTCTCTCTTCGTAAATAATCTCTCTCTGCTCGTTCATTACCTGATCGTACTCCAACAGATTCTTACGAATACCAAAGTTGTTACTCTCGATCTTCTTCTGTGCTTTTTCAATCGCGCTTGAAAGCATCTTATGTTCAATCTGCTCACCGTCTTCTACACCAAGTGTATTGAAGATTCCCATCAGTCTTTCTGAACCGAACAGTCGCATCAGATCATCTTCCAGAGAAATGTAGAATCTGGACTCTCCCGGATCTCCCTGACGTCCGGAACGTCCACGCAACTGATTGTCAATACGACGAGATTCATGTCTTTCTGTACCGATGATCTTCAGACCGCCTGCCGCACGCGCATCATCATCCAGTTTGATATCGGTACCACGACCAGCCATATTGGTTGCGATCGTTACCGCTCCATGAAGTCCGGCATCGGCTACGATTGCAGCCTCCTGCTCATGATACTTTGCATTCAGTACATTATGCTTGATTCCCTCTTTCTTCAGCATCTTGCTGAGAAGTTCGGATACTTCAATTGTAATTGTACCTACCAGTACCGGCTGTCCTGTTGCATGCGCTTCTTTAACAGCTTCTACAACTGCTTCGTATTTTTCTTTCTTTGTCTTATAAACAGCATCCTCTAGATCCACTCTCTGTACCGGCTTGTTTGTCGGAATTTCAACAACGTCCATTCCATAAATATCACGGAACTCTTTCTCCTCTGTGATCGCAGTACCTGTCATACCACTCTTCTTGTCATACTTATTAAACAGGTTCTGGAATGTGATTGTTGCCAGAGTCTTACTCTCTCTTCTTACCTTCACATGTTCCTTCGCCTCGATTGCCTGATGCAGACCATCAGAGTAACGACGTCCCGGCATGATACGTCCTGTAAACTCATCGACGATCATAACTTCACCATCCGGAGTTACAACATAATCCTGATCACGGAACATCAGATTGTGTGCTCTGAGTGCAAGGATAATATTATGCTGGATTTCCAGATTCTCCGGATCAGCAAGGTTTTCGATGTGGAAGAACTTCTCTACTTTCTTCACACCATCTTCTGTCAGGTTAACTGTCTTCTCTTTCTCATCAACAATGAAATCACCCGTCTCTTCAATTTCTTCTCCCATGATGGCATTCATCTTGGAAAACTCACCGCTTGCCTCACCGCGTTCCAGCTGTTTTGCAAGAACATCGCAGGCTTCATACAGAGCTGTAGACTTTCCACTCTGTCCGGAAATGATCAAAGGTGTTCTGGCCTCATCGATCAAAACGGAATCGACCTCATCGATAACTGCATAATGCAATCCTCTCTGAACCAGCTGTTCTTTATAGATAACCATGTTATCTCTCAGATAATCAAATCCAAGTTCATTATTCGTTACATAAGTAATATCGCAATTATAAGCCTCTCGTCTCTCGTCATTGTTCATCTCATTGAGAACAACACCGACTTTGAGTCCTAAAAACTCATGTACTTTTCCCATCCACTCAGCATCACGCTTCGCCAGATAGTCATTAACTGTGACAATGTGAACACCTTTTCCATCCAAGGCATTCAAATATGCCGGAAGTGTGGACACAAGTGTCTTACCTTCACCAGTTCTCATCTCTGCGATACGTCCCTGATGCAGGATAATACCACCAATCAACTGTACTCTATAATGGCGCATTCCAAGACTTCTGTAAGCACCTTCTCTTACTACGGCATATGCTTCCGGAAGGATATCATCCAGAGTCTCTCCCTCTTTCAGTCGTTCTTTAAATTCTTTTGTCTTTCCTCGAAGTTCTTCGTCTGAAAGCGCCTCCATCTCCGGCCCCAGTGCCTCGATGCGGTCTACGATCGGATAAATTCGTTTCAGCTCGTTCTCACTGTGAGTTCCGAAAATCTTTTCTATAATATTCATATTTCCGCAATTACTCCTTCTCTGAATTTTGATTTTGGTCTGAAATTCCACTCTGTTCTACATTCTATCACTATCCGCTCTTGAATTCAACAACTTCATAGAGTGTTAACATTCTGCAGATTTACAAGCAGAGTGATTAACACGGGAGTGAACAGTAACTACAAACTTCTGCATATGGAATTTTTCCTCCAAACAGATCAAGAGCGCTTCCGATTGTAAAGTCTACTTTTCCGCCGCTCTCTTTTCGAAATCTCTCCAGATCTTCCATTGATCCGATTCCACCGGCATAAGTGATTGGGATTCCGTCCCAGCTCCCAAGCATCCTTACTAATTCTGTTTCCATTCCGGCACCTTTCCCTTCCACATCTACACCATGGATCAGGAATTCATCACAATATTTTGAAAGCTCATTTAACACCTTGTGTGATAATGCAAGTTCTGTGAACTTCTGCCAGCGGTCAGTAACCACGTAAAATTTACCATCTTTTCTTCTGCAGCTAAGATCTAAAACCACATGTTCTTTGCCAACTGCATTTACTAATTTCTGCAGTCTCTCTTCATGAAAAATCCCGTCTTGAAACACATAAGAAGTCACGATCACATGACTTGCTCCTGAATCTAGATATTCCTGTGCATTATCTGCTGTAATTCCACCACCGATCTGCATTCCACCCGGGTATGCCGCCAGAGCTCCCATCGCCTGCTTTTTCGTCGCCTCGTAGTATTCTGATCCAACTGGATTTAAAAGAATTATATGGCCGCCTTTCAGGTGATCTTTCTGATACTGTCTTGCATACCATGCTGCATCCAGTTCTGACGTAAAGTTTGTGCTGGCCTGATTTCCTTCATCTTTCAGGCTTCCGCCCACAATCTGTTTCACTTTTCCATTATGTATATCAATACATGGTCTGAATCTCATCCTGTCTCTCCTTCTTTTAGAAAAATGCCGCAGTTCCGTTTCCGGCCTACGGCATATTGATCACTCGTTATTCTGCATCTTGTTCTGCACGCCATTCTCCTGCGTCAGATCATCGGCTGCATCATCGACACCATTTGTGATATCGTCTGTAATATCATCCACGCCATCCGTTACATCGTCAACCGCGTCATCTAGGATACTATCTCCATTCTGGTCTCCCGCATTATTTCCGGTATTATTACCATTTTCTCCACTTCCATCATAGTTTTCACCGGATGTCGCATCATTGAGATTGTCATTCGCTGTTCCTGTGTTGTTTCCACAACCAGCGAGACTGCAAAGCATCAGTACGCACATCACACAGACAAGCAATTTTCTTATTTTCCTCATTTTTCGTCTTCCTTTCAAATAAATATTGTGTCTTTACTATCTGCAATTTTTCAATATTTATTCAAAAGAAATTTTTTACAGTTTTGTCGCTTTGCTGCGAAGTTTCTCCATCGCTCTGGCTTCAATCTGGCGTACGCGTTCTCTTGTCACATTCAGTTCATCACCGATTTCTTCCAACGTATGTGTTTTTCCATCTTCCAGACCAAATCTCAAACGGATCACCTGACGTTCTCTATCATTAAGGGACTCTAACAATTCCTTTACTTCTTCTTTTTGCACAAGCTGATTCATAGCATCTTCCGGCGTTGTTGCATCCTTATCTTCAACCATATCACCAAGATTATTCTCCCCATCTTCTCCTACCGGAGTTTCCAGTGAAACCGGATTCTGAAGATATGACAAAATCTCTTTTACAAATTCCGGTGATTTATCCTTCATCTCTTCTGCTATCTCTTCCGGTGTAGCCTCTCTTCCAAATTTCTGCTGAAGATCTTTTGAAATTTTCTGTACTTTCTTCATATTCTCTGCAACATGAACCGGCACACGGATTTCTCGTGACTGCTGATCGATTGCCCGCTGCATTGCTTCTTTGATCCACCAGGATGCATATGTGGAAAATCGATTTTCCTTTGTATAATCATATTTCTCTGCTGCATGCATGAGACCAATATTTCCCTCCTGGATCAGATCCATGAGTGTAATCCCTCTTCCAGTATAATGTTTTGCGAGAGATACCACCAGGCGTAGATTCCCCTCTTCCAGCTTTCTTCTTGCATCCTCATCTCCTGAAGCACTTTTACATCCAAGATCCCTTTCCTCTTCTTCTGACAGCAAAGGGATCTGTCCAATCTCATTCAGATAGATTTTCAGCGGTTCTGTTACTTCTGTTCCTTCCGGAAGATTTAAGTCTTTTTCCATTCTAGTAATCCTTTCTATCTTCAGTCCTAATTCAAGAATGCCTCGGCATTCTTGCTGCGAGGTGCGCGTCATGCAATTGCATGACATACTTCTACTGCGCACCTCTGCAATCCTGCCGGAGGCTATATCAGCATAAACAATTATTTACAGTTTTTCTATAATCTGACCATTTCTATACGACGCCAGCAGCCATTCAAGATCTTTAATCTGTTCTTTTAATTTCCTTCCAGCGTCGGTGTCACCAACAAGACGTCTCTCGTTCACTCTGGTCACTACTACTGTCTCTGAATGAATGTCATTTTCTTTCTTAATTGCTGCTTCTGTAGACTCAAATGGTTCATGTGCTACCAAAAGTAATCCATACGAATTATAAACCAGCGTGTATCCTGCAATTCCGGTTTCTTTCTGATATGCTCTTGAAAATCCCCCATCAATAACCATTACTTTACCATTACACTTGATCGGACTCTCGCCATCTTTTCTCTTAACCGGCACATGACCATTTACAATGTGTGTATCCTCTTTTGGATCCAATCCAAATTCTATCATGATATTATCCACAACTGTCTCATTTTCAAGCAGAGCATAGTATGGATTTTTCTTTTCTACATGTGTTTCCTTCTCTGCAAGAAAATATCTTTCAAAAGTCGCCATCTTATTCTTTCCAAATAACGGTGAGTCCGGATGTAGCCAGATATACCACATCGTATCTTTTCCATCTTCCCGCTCCTTTGGATCCAATGCAAAAAATCCTTTTCTCACATAACTTTCCAACACATCATACAAGGCCTTTCCACGATATTTCTTTCCGAAAATTTCTACTTCTTTCAGGTTCCCCTTCGCATCTAACGGTACACATCCATGATACAACAGATTATTGTTATATACCTTATACAAACCACCTTTCGCAAGAAGGAAACGCATATGTTCCTGTAATTTTTCACATCCCACAAAAGCATGCACCAGACGATCCATAATTTCGTCCTCTTCTGAAGTCAGTTTATATGGGTTCTTTGGATCTATTGTTGGGAAATTTGTATCCAGGAGCTTATATTCTTTTCCTTCCAGATTAATCGTACCTTTCTGATAATCAATCTTATGCAGTAACGCACGATTCTCCAGATGGAATCCTTTCTGCCTCTCTATAATCTGACCTTCTACTTTAAACTGGATAATTGAAATCGCTTTATGTATTCTCAGATTCATCTGCATCTCATCAGATTCCGGTCTGTCAGTACCTTTCAATTTAAAACAGGTGCATGGATCATCCTTGTACATCCTCATAGCAAATGTAGCCAGTGGAAGCAAATTGATACCATAACCATCTTCTATAATATCCAGGTTTCCATATCTGGCGCAGATACGGATCACATTTGCAATGCAGCCCAACTGTCCGGCCGCTGCTCCCATCCATACAACATCATGGTTTCCCCACTGGATATCAACAGAATGATATTTCAGCAGCTTATCCATAATAAGATGCGGTCCCGGTCCTCTGTCATAAATATCACCGACAATATGCAGATGATCCACAACCAGACGCTGGATCAGTTCTGAAATTGCTGCAATAAATTCTTCTGCCCGTCCAATCCTGATAATCGTAGATATAATTTCATTATAATAGGACTCTTTGTCACTGACTTCCGCTTTCTCGGTAATCAATTCTTCGATCACATAAGAGAAATCCTTCGGCAGTGATTTTCTCACTTTAGATCTTGTATATTTACTTGCTGCACGCTTACTTACTTCTATCAGACGATACAGATTCACTCGATACCAGTCATCCATATTCGACTCCGTCCGCTTCACCTGTTCCATCTTCGCTTTCGGATAGTAAATCAATGTTGCCAGTGCTTTTTTGTCCTTTACACTCATTGTATTACCAAAAACATCTTCAATCTTGCTTCTCACAGCACCAGATCCATTCCTCAGAACATGAGAAAAAGCTTCATCTTCTCCATGTACATCCGTCAGAAAATGTTCTGTCCCCTTCGGAAGGTTCAAAATTGCCTGCAGATTAATAATCTCCGTAGATGCAGCTGCAATTGTCGGATAAAGATCCGACAACCTGTCTAAATAACGGTTTTCCATATTTTTCATATACAATCTCCTCCAGACCCGAAATCTTCCCTTTACCGGGATCTATTTACCGGATCTTGTTCCCGCCGGTTTACCGGCTATTATTCATCCAGTACTAAAACTGAATAACATCCCCCATGTCATACATGCCAGCTGGCTGTCCCGCAAGGAACTTTCCTGCCTCAACTGCACCTTTGGCAAATACGCTTCTTGAATATGCAGTATGTTTAAATTCAATCACTTCATCTGTTCCTGCAAAAATCACCTCGTGTTCTCCTACGATTGTTCCTGCACGAACTGCTGAAATACCAATTTCCTTTACGTCTCGTTTCTTTCTCACCTGACTTCTGTCATACACATACTCGTATTCATTTCCCATTGCTTCATTAATAGAGTCTGCCAATGCAAGTGCCGTTCCGCTTGGCGCATCCAGCTTCTGATTATGGTGTTTCTCAACAAGTTCAATATCATAGCCTGCCGGTGCAAGTACTTTGGCAGCATCTTTCAAAAGCTTCAGTAACAGGTTGATTCCCATTGACATATTCGCAGACTTAAGAACTGCAATCTTCTCAGAACACTCATCTACCTTCTTTAACTGTTCGTCTGAAAGCCCTGTTGTACAAAGAACAACCGGAAGACTCTTCTTCACACAGTAATCTAACAATTCATCCACTGCTCCCGCATTGGAAAAATCAATCACTACATCTACATCCACATCACACTGTGTGATCTCCTCAAATACCGGATAATCATTTGGAATTCCTGTGAACTTGTCGACACCTGCCGCAATCACTGCATCTTCTTCATTCTTCACAATTTCTGTGATCATGCGTCCCATTTTTCCGTTGCATCCGTGCATTAATATCTTAACCATCTGTATCTTCCTCCTGTATGAAACCTCAAGTATTCCATGATTTTTCAGAACTACTGTCTATCAGCATTACCTGTTTTTTCTTTCATTACACTCTTATTTTCCGAAATATCATATAAAAAAGAATATCACATTTGAGTTGTTATCTCAATATATGATATCCTTTTCACAAAGTTTTAAATAATGAAACAATCCACCCTTAGAATTCTTCCACACACTCCAGTTTACTGACGGAGACCTCATATGCGATTCTTGTCTCTGTTTGTGTCTCTGACAATTTCTTCACATACTCTCTGCTTTGGATTCTTCCGAATATTCTGACATGTTCCCCTACATCAAAGTTTGAAGCATATCTTGCATTTCTCCCCCAGCAGATACATGGAATATAATCAGATTTTCCATACGGTCTGTTCACTGCCAGCAGAATATCTGCAATTTCTCTTCCAAGAGGTGTTTTTCTGTAGACCGGACGCTTACACATATATCCTTCAAGAAGTATATGATTTGTTCTTGCTCCATCCGGTTCTTCCTCGATAAATTCTATTTCTCTCGCAAACACAGAAAGAACCAGTCTGTTTTTGTCTCCTCATGACGATTATAGGATCTGAACTGACCAGACACCATTAAATATTCTCCACGGCAATCCTGTGTTACGTCAATGAGACGTTCTGATATCATGACCGGAATCCGGTCACAAGAGTTACTTAACCGCTTTACAAGAAGTTCTACCATATAGAAACCTTCTCCAAAGACCTCATGGCTGTATGTAAACTCTGATACCACCTCTCCAATAACTGTCACCTGGTTGTTTTCAATAATCTTATCTGACATAATTTATAATTCTCCCTTCCTCTGGCTGGTATTTTAAGTCATTACCTAATGTATGTCTTATTGTAATGAAATAGAACTATTTTTTACAGAAAAAGTATTCGACCTTTTTCGTACTTGAAATCGAATTCAAACTTTTTCTTGTAAATTTCATTTTTTGTGATAAAATAATGAAGTTATGTTACAGATAAATATTTTTTGTATAATAAGGAAGAGTGTTTAGATTATGAAAACAAAACGTGAAGATGTGAGAAATGTTGCAATTATCGCCCATGTTGACCATGGTAAGACAACTCTGGTTGACGAGCTTTTAAAACAGAGCGGTGTATTCCGTGAGAATCAGGAAGTAGAAGAACGTGTCATGGACTCTAATGACATTGAGCGTGAACGTGGAATTACAATCCTTTCTAAGAATACTGCCGTTCATTATAATGGTGTTAAGATCAATATCATTGACACACCTGGACACGCTGACTTCGGTGGAGAAGTAGAACGTGTTCTTAAGATGGTAAATGGTGTTGTACTTGTTGTTGATGCATTTGAAGGTGCTATGCCTCAGACAAAATTCGTTCTGAGAAAAGCACTTGAGCTGGAACTTCCTGTTATCGTATGTATCAATAAGATTGACCGTCCGGAAGCAAGACCGGATGACGTAATTGATGAGGTTCTTGAACTCTTTATCGATCTCGGTGCTTCAGATGAGCAGCTTGAGTGTCCTTTTGTATATGCTTCTGCAAAAGCTGGTGTTGCTGTCCTTGATCTCTCTGACGAGAAACAGGATATGAAACCACTGTTCGAGACAATCCTTGACTACATTCCTGCTCCGGAAGGTGATCCGGAAGCTCCGACCCAGATGCTGATCAGCACGATCGACTACAATGAATATGTTGGTCGTATCGGAGTTGGTAAAGTAGAAAACGGTACAATTTCCGTGAACCAGGATATGGTTGTTGTAAACCATCATGATCCTGACAAACAGCAGCGTGTAAAAATTGGTAAACTCTATGAATTCGACGGACTGAACCGTGTAGAAGTAAAAGAAGCTTCTTTCGGGTCTATTGTTGCAGTATCAGGTATCACAGATATTTCCATCGGAGATACTCTCTGCTCTCCTGAGAATCCGGAAGCCATTCCGTTCCAGAAGATTTCTGAGCCAACAATCTCCATGCAGTTTATCGTAAACGACAGCCCGTTTGCAGGACAGGAAGGTAAATTCGTTACATCCCGTCATCTGCGTGACCGTCTTTTCCGTGAGCTGAACACAGATGTCAGCCTTCGAGTAGAAGAGACAGAAAATGCAGACAGCTTCAAAGTATCCGGTCGTGGTGAGCTTCACCTTTCTGTTCTTATTGAGAACATGCGTCGTGAAGGATACGAGTTTGCAGTAAGTAAAGCTGAAGTCCTGTATCACACAGATGAAAATGGCAAAAAACTTGAGCCTATGGAACTTGCTTATATTGATGTTCCTGATGAGTTCACTGGAATTGTTATTGAAAAACTCGGTCAGAGAAAAGGTGAACTCCGCAACATGACTCCGTCAAACGGTGGATATACTCGTCTCGAATTCCTTATCCCGGCACGTGGACTGATCGGATACCGTGGTGAGTTCATGACAGATACAAAAGGAAATGGTATCATCAACACAAGCTTTGAAGGATATGCACCATACAAAGGAGATATCCAGTATCGTAAGCAGGGATCCCTGATCGCATTTGAGACTGGTGAATCCGTAACTTATGGTCTGTACAGTGCCCAGGAGCGTGGTACTCTCTTCATCGGAGCCGGTGAGAAAGTATATTCCGGTATGGTTATCGGACAGAATGGTAAAGCTGAAGATATCGAACTGAACGTATGTAAGACAAAACATCTTACTAACACACGTTCTTCCAGCGCAGATGAAGCACTTCGTCTGACACCTCCGCGTGTTCTCAGCCTTGAACAGGCACTTGACTTTATCGATACTGATGAACTTCTTGAAGTAACACCGGAAAACCTGCGTATCCGTAAGAAGATTCTGGATTCCAGAATGAGAAAACGCAGCACGATCAATAAATAATATTCGTGTTTGAAGCTTATGCTCGCCGATCAAAATAGTATTCATTAATTATCTGATAATTTTAAAATCGTCCTAAAGTTTTGAAAATTTTCATAATTTTAGGACGATTTGTTGTATACAGAAAATCTTTTTCATGTTATAATATAACCATGATACAGAAGTAATCTAATCATTCTTCTGTATAATTTGAACAAAGGAGTTGAGCAGCATGAAATTTATTATCAGCGGAAAAAACATCGAGGTAACACCGGGATTAAAGGATGCTATCGAACAGAAATTAGGAAAACTTGAAAGGTACTTCACTCCTGAAACAGAAATCAATGTAACGCTCAGTGTAGAAAAAGGACGTCAGAAAATTGAGGTAACAATCCCAGTGAAGGGAAATATTATCCGTTCTGAGCAGACAAGCAATGATATGTATGTTTCCATTGATCTTGTAGAAGAGATCATCGAACGCCAGCTTCGCAAATATAAGAACAAACTGGTTGCTCGTAATCAGGGACATCCTACATCATATGCTCCATCAGGGAACAGCTTCAGAAAAGAATTCTTTGATTCAGAAGAAGAGACAACAGAAGACGATGAAGTCCGTATCGTTCGTACAAAGAAGTTTGGTATTAAACCAATGTTTCCAGAAGATGCCTGTGTTCAGATGGAACTTCTTGGACATAACTTCTTCGTATTCTCCAACGCCGAGACTGATGAAGTCAATGTAGTATACAAAAGAAAAGATGGTTCATTTGGTCTGATCGAACCAGAATTCTCATAGAACATATCGATTCAGTATAAGTAGATTTATTGAATGTTATATGACACACACTTAAAGGAAAGGAATCCCTGCCAGATATTCCGGCAGGGATTCCTTTCTATCTCACAAAACAACATCTTCTATGAGAATCATTCTTCATCAAAAATCTTAATTCCATCTTCTGTCCTTGCAAACCAACAGGTTGTCTCTTCATCCAGAACCACCTGGCCGTTTGTCCCTTCCATCAGTTCAGCCCGCAGGCTGCCCATCTCATCTGTCGGAACAAACACTGTCATTTCAACCTTATCTGTGTAAACGGGTTCTAGTTGATCCAGATTTCGATTTGCAATCAGATATTGGATTTTCCCCAAATCCGTATAATTCGTCTCAATTCCGAGTTTCACCCCATGAATCCTTGCAATGCTCTCACTGTTCTTCAATCCTTCGATCGTTGCTGCTGTATAAGCCCTGACCAGTCCCCCCGTTCCAAGAAGCGTACCTCCAAAATATCTTGTAACAATTACAAGTACATTCGTCAGTTCTCTCCCACGGATCACCTCCAGAATCGGCTTTCCTGCTGTCCCTGCCGGTTCCCCATCATCACTCATTCTTTCTGCCGCCGGATTCCTTCCTATAATGTAAGCCCAGCAATGATGTCTCGCATCCCAGTACTGCTTTCTTGTCTGCTCTAAAATCTCCATGGCTTCTTCTTCTGATGTGACCGGATGCACTTCTGCAATAAATCTGGATTTCTTTTCAACAATTTCTCCGTCTCCGCCCTTATATATTGTATGGTAGATTTCCATTTTTCAGTCTCCCATTCCTTTTTTATTTTTGCTATATTTGAAAATATTTCTTTATCTAATATACCATGCTTTTCTATATAAAACTGTATTTTTTCTTAAGATTTTCAGGAAAATTTGAACTTTTCAAATTTACCTTTATTTACATCGGTAAATTTGATATAATCATAGAAGTCAATAAAGGAGGATATTATACGTGAATTACGGAAAATCGAATCTTTCTAGAAGAAAAAAGCAAATTTCTTCTAAAAAGAAAAGGAAAAAGAAGCGAGTCGGCGTACGTTTTTTCAAAGCCCTCATTATTTGTTTTCTGCTTTTGATCGTCATTGGGGCAGCCGGAATTGGCATATATGTAAAAAAAGTGATTGACAATACACCGGAAGTCACAGCAAAGGACATTATGCCACAGGGCTATACAACGAATATTGTCGATTCCAATGGAACTTTGCTTGAGCAACTCAAAGACTCTGATTCTAACCGTGTTTACAAGAAATATGACGAGATTTCACCATACATGGGAAAAGCTTTTGTTGCGATCGAGGACGAACGTTTCTACAAGCATAATGGTATTGATATCCAGGGAATTATCCGTGCCGGTGTCAATGGTGTTGCACATGGCTTCCATTTCACAGAAGGAGCCAGCACATTAACCCAGCAGCTGATCAAAAACAATGTATTCCCTAATTTCATCAATGAGAGTAGGTATCAGCGAATTGAACGTAAAATCCAGGAACAGTACCTTGCACTAAAGATTGAAAAAGAGATGAGTAAGGAAGAGATTCTTGAAGCATACATGAATACAATCAATTTAGGTCAGGGATGCCTCGGAGTTCAGACAGCTGCACAGCGTTACTTTAATAAAGATGCAAAAGACCTGACTCTTTCTGAATGTGCAGTTATCGCAGCGATCACTCAGAGTCCGTCGAATCTGAATCCTGTCAGCAGCCCGGAGAATAATGCAAAAAGACGGGAAAAAGTTCTGAAAAACATGAAGGAACAAGGCTTTATCACAAAGGATGAATACGATGAGGCTATGGCTGATAATGTATATGACCGCATTTCCGAAACAGCGTCAAATACAACTGCATCCAAACCTTACACTTATTTCATCGATGCTGTCATAAATCAGGTTGTAGATGATCTTGTAACTGAGAAGAGTTATACAGAAACACAGGCATATAATCTGCTCTATAGCGGCGGCCTTACGATCAACGTTACACAGGATGCTGATATTCAGACCATCTGTGATGATGAAGTTGCTAATGTAGGGGATTATCTCAATGGTGATACAGAATATGGGCTTGATTACGCACTTACTATCCACAGGGCAGATGGTTCTTCTGAGAACTACAGCAAAGAACAACTTGCTTCTTATATTCAGACTGCATGGGGATATGACACTCCTCTTCTCTACGGTTCTGAAGAAGCTGCACAGGAAGCAGTTGATGCATTTAAATCAACGCTCAATATCGATGAGGCTGGCGGAGACACTGTTGATGAGAGAATTGAGCTCTCACCTCAGCCGCAGACTTCTGTTGTTGTGATGGATCAGTATACCGGACAGGTGAAAGCCATCGTCGGTGGACGCGGCGAGAAGAATTCCAGTCTTTCTCTAAACCGTGCCACAGATTCTGCAAGACAGCCTGGATCCTGTTTCAAGATTCTTGCTGCTTATGCACCGGCACTTAACGAAGAAAAGATCACTCTTGCAACAACAATTGATGATGAAGAATATGAATATAAAAACGGACAGTCCGTAAACAACTGGGATAAAAAATATATCGGTCCGACACGTGTCCGTTATGGAATCGAACATTCTATGAACGTCCTTGCCGTTAAGACATTAACTGACTATGTTGGTGAAACGGAAAGTTATGATTATCTTCTTGATTTTGGATTTACAACACTGACTGAAGATGATAAATATTCACAGGCGAAAGCTCTTGGTGGTATCACAAACGGTGTATATAATATTGAGATGACAGCTGCCTATGCAGCAATTGCCAATGGAGGAACTTACACGAAGCCGATTCTTTACACACAGGTTCTAGATCACGAAGGAAATGTTCTTCTTGATAACACAACCCCTGAGACACATGAAGTCTTAAAAGACTCCACTGCTTATCTTCTGACAAGTGCAATGGAAGACGTTGTCAACGGTGCCGGTGGAACCGGTGGTTCTGCAAGACTGAGCAACATGCCTGTTGCCGCTAAAACAGGTACCAGCCAGGAAAGCCGTGACTTGTGGATTTCAGCATTTACGCCTTATTATACAGCGTCTGTATGGGGTGGATATGATGAGCATAAGACAATGGATCGATTAAGCCAGAACTGGCATCAGAAACTTTGGAGAAATATCATGGAGCGTATCCAGGATACAAAAGGCCTTGAGTACAAGGACTTTGAAATTCCATCCTCTGTCGAAGAAAAGACTGTTTGTACTAAAACAGGACTCCTTGCCACAAGCAGTTGTCCTACTATTACAGAGTATTTCTCAAAAGACAATGCTCCGACAAAGAGCTGCAGTGGTCATTATGTTGCCCCATCAAAAGATTCCAAGAAAGATGATTCTGAGAGTTCTGATGAGAACACACCTGCTACAGGTACCGATTCTTCCGGAACAACGTCATCACCGGATTCTTCCTCTGGTGGAACAACAACCGAACCCGCTACTGGCGGAGACTCTGGTGGAACAACCGGAACAACTACAGGTGATACTTCCGGCAGCACTACTGGTAGCGGCACTGGAAGCGGAAGTACCGCTGGAAGTACCGCTCAATAAGTAAATGATGCGCCGCAAGGCACACCTGAAAAGGAGAGGCTATACAAAACGCCTCTCCTTTTCGCATACTTATATAACTGATTGCTCTTGTCATCCTGTCCGTATCTCTCTGATACAGTTTTCTGCTATCTTGTTTTACGGTTAATATATCTTGCTTTATATTTAGAATATACAATCGTCTGATCTTTATATAAACTATAATATCCGGAAACCGCATAGCTGATTGATATCGCGATCAGATAATATGCTGCTCCTGAAAATCCAAACAGTTCGAATGAAATCAGCATTGCCGTAATCGGACAGTTCGTCACTCCGCAGAAAAGTGCAACCATGCTGGCTGCCGCTGCTAATTCCGGTGAAAATCCAAGTATTCCACCGGCAACACATCCAAATGTCGCACCAATACTGAATGCCGGTACAATCTCACCACCACGATATCCCGCCCGCATCGTAAGTGCTGTAAGTAACATTTTCCATAAAAAATCAAGTGGTCTTGCTTCACCCTTTTCAATAGCTCTTGCGATCAATCCACTACCTGCTCCCATATAATCTTTTGTATTCAGACCTATTGTGATCAGAATGATCACTCCTGCTGCAACAACAATTCTAATATACGGATTTTTCAAATACTTTGTATACAACCGCCCCACTGTTTTTAGCAAGATACAGAATAGAATACTTAAAATCCCACACCCCACTGCGATCAGTGTCATCTTAAGTCCTGTCTCCACAGTAAGTCCCGGGATAGAATGTACTGGAAATGTCTCCGGATCAATCCCCATTCCTGTTGCAAACTCTGCTGCAATGATAGCTGCGATCACACAAGGAAGAAGTGCTGCGTAATACATTACCCCCACGCTCACAACTTCCATTGCAAAAACTGCTGCTGCCATCGGTGTTCCAAACACGGCTGCAAACGCTGCACTCATTCCACACATAATCATCACATGGTGATCAAATTCATCTAAATGAGCCAGTTTTCCAAGCCAATTTCCAATACTTCCACCAAACTGTATCGACGCACCTTCTCTTCCTGCCGAGCCGCCGGTAAGATGTGTCAATAATGTTGACACAAAAATCAATGGTGCTGACAGAAACGGAACATCATCCTTTGATTTAATTGTAGCAAGTACCTGATTCGTTCCTCCGTCCTGCCTTCCTATCTTCTCATACATAAATACAATCAGAACTCCTGCAACCGGCAAAAGCATAAAAATCCAATTATGTGTATCCCTGTATTCCGTTGCTGCCTTGATACATCCTGCAAATACTGCACTCGCTCCGCCTACAACCAGACCTGTCAAAACAGAAAGCCCTATCCATTTCAGAAAATTTTCCGTGTTCTGTCGGATCCTTTCATAATAATACTTTATTACTATTTTTGTATCATGAGAATGTTTTCGTTTTCCCATCTCCGCATTTTCTGTATTTTCTTTTTCTTCCATTTACATTTCCCCTCTTGTATTTCTCTTTTATTCCGAACTCTGATTACTTTCTTATATTCAGATAGAATCCCTTGCCTTATTTATTATAAAATGATTTTCCTCACCATGCAACACAGAAAAAAGGATGGTTTTCTCACATTCGAACGTTTCTTGTTCGTTGTGTCAAACCATCCTCTAAATCAATCATTCTTCTTATACGGTGATGTGAGTGTCAAAAGTAAATTTTGCCACTCACTGATGTAACCGGATTGCTCCATTGCTATGCAATTCCCGCAATCCTCGAACACCTCAAACTCCCATAAAATGGCGTGTTCACACCATTTTATTCCGTTTTCGGTGTTCGGCGTGTCAATAAGTATAAATTGCTTATTTGTGCGAGCACAAACGCAATTTATACTTTTGACACTTACATCATACTGCTTCTTCTTTTGTATTCACACTCTTGGATTCTCTTTCCTCTTTGAATTTATCATAATATGCAAACATTCCTGCAAGGAGTGTTCCTGAAATAGAATGCCATGTACAAGATACTGCACAGATGATTGCTGACTCCGGTGTGGATGCAAACTGTGCTGTTGTTGTTGCAAGGTTTGTTGCAAGTCCTGCATTCTGCATACCTACCTCGATCGAGATTGTTCTCTTCTTCGCTGTATTCATTCCTGTGAGTTTACCAGCTCCGTATCCAAGCAGATATCCAAGTCCATTATGAAGAAATACTGCCACGAAGATTACAACACCGGACTCAAAGAATTTGCTTCCCTGTGAAGATACTACACCGCCGACAACACATGCAAGTCCAAGTACTGCAATACCAGGCATAATTTTCTGAAGTTCTTTGAATGTTTTATTTTTTCCTAACAGATAGTTGAGTAAGAATCCTACTGCTACCGGGAAGATAACTGTTTCAATAATGGATACAAACATAGGTAATCCTTTGATTGAAATATGTGTACCACTTGCCAGCAGTGAAACCATAAGTGGTGTCATAACTGGTGAGAGCAGTGTTGAAACTGTTGTCATTCCTACGGAAAATGCTACATCTCCTCCACACAGATAAGACATAATATTGGATGACACACCACCAGGACAACATCCGACAAGGATCAGTCCCAAAGCGATTCCATCCGGAAGATTCAATGCCTTTGTCAGTGCAAATGCAAGGAATGGCATAATCAGATACTGAGCGATTGCTCCGATGCAAATATCAAACGGTCTCTGCGCCAGAATCTTAAAATCCTCTGTTGTTAATGTCAGACCCATACTAAACATGATCACTCCAATAATAATAGACTGACAGGTAAATTTATTGGATACCGGATCGACAAACAAAGCGTTGTTAACCCATCCCATCATTGTCGGGACAAAGAATGTCACTACTGCAATGGCAATAACAACCACTGAAGTATAATCTGATAAAAATTTGCTGACTTTTTGTAATGCTTTCATTACAATACCTCCTTAGGATTCTTGTTCACCTAAAATTTGTATTCTTCTTGAGATATATTCAAGAAAAAAGTCCCTTTCCAGAACTCAATCTGAAAAGGGACGAATATAATCCGCGTTACCACCCTAATTCCGCAAAAATTAATTCTGCGACACTTCACATACCAACATATGCTATCCATATAACGGTGGATCCCGGCGAGGTTTACTTGCAACATGTTCATCTGCTTTCAGCCTGCTTCTTAGAGAGGATATCCTTACCCGGTTATTGTCTGTTCACACCAGCCACAGACTCTCTGAAAATAATGACGGATACGGTTTTGTTCTCATCAACGAATTTTGGTGAACTGTATTTTGTTTACTCTGACATTATAGTCCTCTGAAATCAGAAATCAAGAGTCTATTTTAATCTTTTTCTTGATTTATTTTAATCTTCTTGTCGTAAAAATTTATTTTCAAGGCTTAAATCCATCTGGAAAAACATTCTTTTTCCTGTTGTTTCCCCGCACTTTTCATGCTACACTGTATATAAGAATCATCGGATTTTGACTAGAAAACAGATAGTTACTGTTCATTGCTTTCTTTTGGAAGTGATGTTTTTTTTGTGATTTTATCTGTTTTCTTTCATTATTTTATCTGCTAAAGGGGGATTAGGGAATGAGTAATGAAATAGCGAAAAGACGAAAGCGAACAATTGAAATGACTCAGGGATCTCTTTGGAAAAACATGTTTTTCTTCAGTGTTCCTCTTATGTTTTCCCAGATTTTGGAAGTGATGTTCAACTTAAGTGACGTCGCTGTTGTCGGACATTTTGCAGATTACAAAGCACTTGGTTCTGTCGGCTCGACCACTACACTTGTCACACTGTTCACGGGACTTCTGATCGGACTTGGAAGTGGTGTCAATGTCCAGGTTGCCAACAAACTCGGTGCCGGTGATGAGAAAGCTACAAAAGAAACCATTCACTCCTCACTGATTATTTGTGCAGCAGCAGGTATTTTTGTCTGTCTGATCTGTCTGCTTTTTGCAGGACCAATGCTTTCCATGATAAATACAAAGCCGGAACTGCTCGATCAGGCTGTTCTCTATATGAAAGTTTTTGCACTTGGTATGCCTGCCACGGCAATTTATAATTTCGGTAACGGTGTCTTAAGCGCCCGTGGGGATACAAAACGTCCAATGTATTACCTTGCATTTGCCGGAATACTTAATGTCCTGTTGAATCTGATCTTTGTTATCGTATTCCATATGGCTGCTGTCGGAGTTGCCACTGCCAGTGCAATCGCACAGTACGTTTCAGGAGGATTGATCCTGATCCATCTGATGCGCCGCGATGATATGTGTAAAGTCAGCCTGCGTAAATTACGCTATCATAACATTTATGGAAAAGGAATTCTTTATCTCGGTGTTCCATCGGGTCTGCAGAATGCGATCTTCGCGATTGCAAACCTTTTTGTTCAATCCGGTATCAACTCTTTTGATGCGATCATGGTTTCTGGAAATGCTGCCGCTGCGAATGCAGATAATCTGATTTACAATGTTATGTTTGCCTTCTACGTGGCCTGTTCCAGTTTCATGAGTCAGAACTGGGGAGCAGGGAATAAAGAGAGGATGAAAAAATGTTATTTCGTAGCACTTACCTATTCTTTCAGTGCAGGACTGATTCTCGGTGGATCACTCTTCTTCTTCGGACGACCATTCTTGTCTCTGTTTGCTACAGAGCCGGTCGTTATTGCAGCTGGTATGCATAGAATCAGGATTATGGGATTCTCCTATGCATTCAGTGCCTTTATGGATTGTGCGATTGCCTCTTCCAGAGGAATCGGCAAGAGCATTGCTCCTACATTTATTGTAATCATGGGATCCTGTGTGTTTCGTATTATATGGATCTATACGGTATTTGCTTACTTCCATACAATTCCATCTCTCTATCTGCTGTATATCTTCTCCTGGGGACTCACAGCGATTGCAGAAAACATATACTTTAAAGTTAGTTTCAAAAAAGTGCTTGCATAATAGATTTTCCAAAGAAAAAAGAGGGGTTTTCACAGATGTCCAACATCTGTAAAAATCTCCTCTTTTTTCTTTCTACTATTTATTCTGCACTTGTTATACTTTTATCAATCCTCAAGTACCAGCTTAGCTGCTCCGCAGATTCCTGCATCATTTCCAAGAGTAGCAAGCTTAAATTTCACATTCTTATTTGCAAAGAATGCTTTTTCCATAAAAGGTTTTTCGATAAATGAAAGCAGAACTTCTCCTGCTTTGGACACTCCACCGCCAATTACAAATACAGCCGGATCCAGTACTGCTGCCATATCTGCCATTGCATGTCCTAAGTAATTTCCCATCTCTGTCGCAACTTCAATCGCAACTTCGTCTCCTTCTTTGACTGCATCAAAAACAGCTTTTGCTGAAAGATCTTCTTTTGTCAGGATTGTTGCACGTGTCTCATGCTCCATCTTCTTTCTTGCAAGACGAGAGATACCTGTTGCTGATGCATACTGCTCTAGACATCCGTGTCCGCCACATCCGCAAGTATCTGTCTCTTCCAGATTCACACACATATGACCAATCTCTCCACCTGCTCCGTTCTCTCCCGTCAGGATCTTTCCATTGATGATAATGCCACCACCAACACCTGTTCCAAGTGTGACCATGATCATATTACGGTAACCAACACCACCGCCTTTCCACATCTCGCCAAGTGCTGCGACATTCGCATCATTTCCAAATTCTGCTTTCAGTCCTGTCAGTTCTTCCAGCTCTTTCTTTGCATTCTTGTATTTCCAGCCAAGATTTGCTGAACCGTTGACGATTCCATCTGCTGTAACAGGAGCCGGCACACCGACACCGATTCCAAGAACCTGTTCTTTCTCAATGCCGTGCTGCTCTAATTTACCATTGATCGCCTCTGCAATATCCGGAAGAATTGCTGATCCTTCATCTTCTGTTCTTGTCACAATCTCCCACTTCTCCACAATGGCTCCTGCCTCACTGAACAGACCAAGTTTAACCGTTGTTCCACCGATATCAACACCAAAACAATATTTCATAAATCTATCTCCGTTTCTTTTTATATTTCACATGTAAATGCGGTACTCTGTAACATTTGTACCGCATCCTCTGTTTCTCTTTTGTTTTATTTTCTTCTCTTTGCCAGATTCTCCTGCACACGTTTGTACAATTCCTGTGCAGCGTTGTATCCCATCTGCTTCTGTCTGTGGTTAACTGCAGCAGATTCTACGATGATTGCAAGATTACGTCCCGGACGGATTGGAATATTATGGCAGACAACTCGGTTTCCAAGGAATTCTGTATATTCCTCCTCCAAACCAAGCCTGTCGTATTCTTTCTCTCTGCTCCAGTCTTCCAGAGTAATGACCAGATCGATATTCTGTGTTTCTCTTACGCTCTGTACACCGAACATAGACTTTACATCCACGATTCCGATACCACGAAGCTCGATAAAATGTCTTGTGATATCCGGTGCAGAACCAACCAGTGTATCGTCACTGACTTTGCGGATCTCAACCACATCATCCGTCACAAGACGATGTCCACGCTTGATCAGTTCAAGAGCTGCTTCGCTCTTACCGATTCCACTTTCTCCCATGATCAGAACTCCGACACCATATACGTCAACAAGCACTCCATGAATGGAAATGCACGGAGCAAGTTTTACATTAAGCCAACGGATCAGTTCTCCCATAAAGGAGGATGTCTTCTTACATGTACCGAATACCGGAATATCATTTTTCTGAGCAATCTCAATGAAGCTTTCATCCGGCTGAAGTTCATTGCTGAAAATAATACATGGTACTTTATGTTCCAGAAGTTTCTGATAAATCTCAACTCTTTTCTCTTCTTCCAAAGTCTCCAGATAGGCACACTCTACATTCCCTATAATCTGTACACGATTCAGATCAAAATGATCGAAAAATCCTGCCAGCTGAAGTGCCGGTCTGTTCACATCCGGAACAAGAACTTCACGTTCTGTGATATCCACTTCCGGAGTGAGATTTTTCAGATTCATCTTTTCAACGATATCGGTTAATTTCACACCACTCATCTTGTAATCTCCTTTTCCTGTATCTCTTTTCGTTTCAGACATGCTGCCTTGATAAGCTCAAGAGATATATGATATTTACTGCTCGCATAAATCCAACATTTCCCTACATGTCCCATCGCCTGTACATAAGTATATCATGATTTTCTTTTCGATAAAACCCTTAATCATGAAAGAATTGATAAACCGATTCTGCTGCCTTCTCATTCATTGACGGAAGCTGCGCCAGTTCTTCTACTGTTGCGCTCCGGATTGCATCCAGGCTCAGATAATGCCGCATCAATGCCTTTCTTCTGGCCGGACCAATTCCTTCAATATCATCCAAAACGGAATGTACCTGCCCTTTGCCACGCAGCTGCCTGTGGAACTCGATTGCAAACCGATGGGCTTCATCCTGAATTCTTGTGATCAGTTTAAATGCTTCTGAATTGCGGTCAATCGGGATTTCCACATTATTATAATATAATCCTCTTGTTCTATGATTGTCATCTTTCACCATACCACAGACCGGAATATTCAGCTTCAACTCATCAAGCACCTGCAATGCAATATTTACCTGTCCACGGCCTCCATCCATCAGAATTAAATCCGGAAATGTTGTAAATTTCCCAGCTTCCGCATTCTCCTCACGTTCTTTTAATCCATGTGTAAAACGACGCGTAAGAACTTCTCTCATGCTCGCATAATCATCCGGTCCTTTCACACTCTTGATTTTGAACTTCCTGTAATCATTCCGCTTTGGTTTTCCTTTCTCATAGACAACCATAGAGCCTACCGATTCGAAACCATTTGTATTAGAAATATCATATGCTTCCATACGGACGATCTGTTCCAGTCCAAGTAAAGATGCTATCTCCTTCACTGCACCGATCGTGCGTCCTTCTTCCCTCTTTAGCCGCTCTTTATCTTTAGACAGAACCATCCTCGCATTCTCTTCCGCCAGTTCTACCAGCTTTTCTTTTGTACCTTTCTTCGGCACACGGATCGTTACTTTCTGCCCTTTCTTCGCGCTCAGCCAGGATTCAAGAAGTTCCTGCTCTTCGATTTCTTCCGGCAGCATCAGTTCACCCGGAAGAAAAGGGGTTCCTGCATAATACTGTTTGATAAAACTGTTCAGAATTTCAGATTTTTTATCCTCTTCGCTGATTCTAAGATAGAAATGGTCTCTCCCGATCAATCTTCCGCCACGGATAAAAAAGACCTGTACAACTGCATCTTCGTCCTGGCATGCAACTGCCATGACATCTCTGTCTTCCCCACTGGAATCTGTGATCTTCTGTTTCTGAGCCACCTTTTTCACACTATTTAATAACTCTCTATATTCGATTGCTTTCTCAAATTCCAGTGCCTCCGAAGCGGCCATCATCTTATCTTCCAGATCTTTTAAAATCATATCAAAATTTCCATTTAGAAAACGGATCACCTCATCAATGGATTTCCGGTATTCTTCCTGGGAAATGTATCCCTGGCACGGTGCCTCACACTGCTTGATATGATAATTCAGACACGGTCGCTCTTTTCCAATGTCTTTTGGAAGTGAACGATTACAGCTTCTTATATGATACAGCTTATGGATCAGATCAATTGTGTCACGCACCGCCTGTGAGCTTGTATATGGACCGAAATAACGTGCCTTATCTTTTTTCATCTGACGTGCCAGCATAATGCGTGGATATGCTTCACCGGTTGTTACTTTTATAAACGGATACGCTTTGTCATCCATCAGCATCGTATTATATTTGGGCCGATGTTCCTTGATCAGATTACATTCCAGAACAAGCGCCTCCAGTTCCGAATCTGTCACAATATATTCAAAGCGGCGGATATGTGTTACCATCTGTTCGATTTTAACCCCTTTATTCCTGCTGCTTTGAAAATACTGCCGCACACGGTTTTTCAGGCTGATTGCTTTTCCGACATAGATAATCTGATCCGTCTCATCATGCATCAGATAGACTCCCGGCCTTCCCGGAAGCTTTTTCAATTCTTCCTGTATATTAAAATTATAATTTTCCATAGATCCTATTTCTTGCCTCTGCTACAGACCAGCTATGTTCTTCTGCAATTTTGGAAACATCATCATACTCGAGTTTTTCTTTCACCACTCCATATCCGGATGCTCTCTTCACATGAACGGTTCCATATTCTGTCTGCACTTCGTCTATTTTCCGCTTAAGTCCATATCTTCTACAAAAATACTCTCTGACACCAAGTGTTGAAGTGTGTTTGAATATCAGCTGTAGAAAATACTCTTTCTGCTCTGCCCTGCACATACATGTAAGCAGAATCCCCGGCCGGTTTTTCTTCATCTGAATGGAGGATGTGTAAACATCCAATGCGCCTTCTTTGATCAGAAGCTCTGTCGCATACCCGATTTCCTCCGAAGTCATATCATCCAGATTACAGCACAGTTCCAAAATTTCTTCTTCTACCTTGTCTTGCGTTTCTCCAAGAATCGCACGCACACAGTTCAGTCTTTCATACTCTCTTTTTCCAAAACCATAACCGATTTCTTCCATCTGCAGAACCGGCATCTGTTCATACTTTTTAACAAAATGCTTCAGAAGTGCGGCTCCTGTCGGTGTACAGAATTCTCCCTCCTGGTCTCCTGCATACATTGGAATTTCTTTCATCAGATACGCTGTTGCCGGTGCTGGCACCGGAAGGATTCCATGTGCACATTTCACATGACCATATCCGACACGAACCGGTGATGCAAGAATCTGATCCACCTGAAGTTCATTCAGCAAATAGCAGACAGCCACAACATCAGCCACTGCATCCATCGTCCCAACCTCATGGAAATGGATTTCATCCATGCGCTGACCATGCGCCTTTCCTTCCGCCTTTGCAATCAATTTATAGACCGCAACTGCGTCCTGTTTTACCTGATCTTCAATTTCTAACCGGTTGATCAGACGAACAATCTGAGACATCGAATGATGTCCGTGTTCTTGTGTATGCTTCTCTGGTTCTTCTGATTTATGTCCGATCTGCTCTTCCGTCTGCGTATGAGGATTCTCTTCTTCCTGTCCTTTCACAAACACACGCACCTGATATCCTCTGATTCCACCTCTTGTACACGCCACCAACTGATATTTTACCCCTGGGATTTTCAGATCATTCAACTTTTTCACCTGTTTTACAGGTTCTGAAAACAACTGCAATAATGAAGCCGTCAGCATATCCCCTGCTGCTCCCATCCCACAGTCTAAATATAATGTCCTCATTCCTTCGTTCTCCTCTCTATGTGATTGATCCGGCTTGCAAGAAATCCCGCGCCAAATCCATTATCGATATTTACAACACTCACTCCGCTTGCACAAGAATTCAGCATAGAAAGAAGTGCTGATACGCCACCGAAAGATGCTCCATATCCAACACTTGTCGGAACTGCGATCACCGGGCAATCCACCAGTCCTCCAATCACACTGGCGAGTGCTCCTTCCATTCCGGCTACAGCAATAATGACACGAGCTTCCATTAATTCGTCGAGATGTCCAAGCAGACGATGTACTCCTGCGACGCCTACATCATATAAACGAATCACTTCATTTCCAAGTGTCTCTGCTGTTCTTGCAGCCTCTTCTGCAACAGGGATATCACTTGTCCCACCTGTTGCCACGACTATTTTCCCGTCTCCATCCTTTATTGGAGTTTCGCCTATAAACCCAATCCGGCTGACTTCATCATATTGAAGTTCCAGGCGTTCTCCCACGTAAATCGCTGACTCCTTATTCATTCTTGTGATCAGGACTACTTTCTGTCCCTTTTCTTTCATTGCTTCTGCAATCCGGAAAATCTGTTCCGGTGTCTTTCCTTCTCCATAAATCACTTCTGCCACACCCTGGCGCATGGCTCTGTGATGGTCAATCTTGGCAAAACCAAGATCTTCAAAAGGCTCTTCTTTTAACTTCAAAGCTGCCTGTTCTACATCCATTGTTCCGGATGCTACCTGTCTTAAAAGATCTATCATTTCCTTTTGTTCCATCTTTTTCGCCTCATTCTAATTCTTCTTATCCAGGGTTTCATTCATACTTCCCATTCTGTACCCTGTTAGATCCATTGTAACATAAGTGAATCCGAACTGCTTAAATTGTTTTACAATATCCTCACGGACTTCTTCCTGAAGCAACTTCAAAAACTCTTCCGACAGTACTTCGATCCTCGCCATCCTTCCATGCATACGGACACGAAATTGCCGGAAGCCATGTTCAAGCAATAACTGTTCTGCGTTTTCCACCATGATCAACTTCTCTTTGCTGATTGTTTCTCCGTATACAAATCTTGAAGCCAGACAGGCAAAAGATGGCTTTTCCCAGGTTGAAAGTCCCATCTCTTTTGACAATTCACGAATCTCCGCTTTTGTAAGTCCTGCTTCGCGCAGTGGACTTTTTACTCCTAATTCTGCCACAGCCTGAAGCCCCGGTCTGTAGTCGCCAAGATCATCCATATTAGAACCTTCTGCAACATAAGCAATTTCATTTTTCTCTGCAATTGCTCCAATCTTTTCAAACAGTACATGCTTGCATAAATAACATCTGTTCGGTGGGTTCTGAGAAAATCCTTCAATCTTCATTTCATCCACCTGACAAACCTTATGACGGATACCTTCTTTTTTGCAAAATGCAATTGCCTCATTCAACTCTCTCTTTGGAAAGGAACCGGATTGTACTGTAATCGCCATCACATTATCTCCCAATATCTCATGTGCCACCTTTAATAAAAATGTAGAATCAACTCCACTGGAAAATGCAATCGCAACACTGTCCAGTTCTTTTATGTACTCTTTTAAATGTGCTAATTTATTATGTAATTCATCCTGCATCTTTTTCCTCCTGTCTTGTTACTGTTCACACGATGTGCGACCAGCAACGCATCTCGCCATTTTAAATCGCCTTTGGCGATGGGGCGAGATGCATTCAAGTCAAAACACGCATCCTCCGTGTCAATCAGCGGAGTGATTGACACGGGAATGAACAGTAACCCTGTCTTTACCTTCTTACTGTTCTGATTTTTTCTATCAATTGTAATTCTTTTCATACAAAAATGCACTCAATTACAATTTCATAAATCCTCGTAATCAAGTGCATTTATTATACTATGTAAAGCCCGGTTCAGGTCAAGTTAATTTGTATTGCTTCATTAATTCTATTTCATGATATCTCATGGTTTATAGTTCCATCATTCCGGACATAATGCATCCTCCGGAAGCACCATTTTGTTTCAATTCTTCCCACTGTTTTTCATCAAACTTGATTCCACCAATCGCATATACCGGAACACTCACAGTACTGCAGACATCTTTTAAGAATCCCAGCCCTCTCGGTGCCAGGCCTTTCTTGCAATCTGTAACATAAATATGTCCTGCTGTCATGTAAGACACACCAAGTCTTTCTGCTTCCTTTGCATCTTCCACTGAATGAACGGAAGTACCGATCCTTTGAAATTGTTCTTTCACATCTTCCGGAAGTTTCCTTAATTCCGGCAATGGCAAATGTACAGATGTACATTCCAATTCCAGTGCTGTTTTCCAGAACTTATGTAAAATACACGGAATCTCATACTTCTTGCAAACAGACAGAACTTCTTCTGACAGAATCCGATATTCCTCTTCTGACAGATCTTTTTCACGCAAAATAATTGCCTGCGGTTTCATCTGACAAACCCGTTCAATCTGCTCCAAAAATGGTCTTTCGCACAGTTTTCTATTACTGACAGCTATAATTTTCAAATCTATCTCCGATAAGTCGCATTTCATCTTACACATAAATATAATCACTCATAACCGGCTGGAGATTATTTTTCAATAATGCATCATAAACTTCATCTACCGAACGTTCATCTGAAATCTCAAACTGGTCATCGCCCTTATCCTCGATATCATCCACATGGCTTCCAATTCCTGTACTTACCCCTGCTGAAATCTTAGTTGCTGCGATATTTACAAGATTATCTCTGACACGCGCACACTCTCTTGTTGAAACTGTAATGCTTGCAAATGGCATAAACAGACGATATGCACAGACAACCTGCAGAAGCTGTGGCTCATGAACATCCATCGGATTGATTCTGTCATTATTGATAATCGGGCGAAGTCTTGGGCAGGAAAACGCGATTTCTGCATGTGGATATTTTCTCTGTAACAGATATGCGTGATATCCTGTTGCAAAAGCATCTTTTCTAAAATCATCCAGTCCTAAAAGCGCACCGAATCCGACTCCTCGCATACCACCTTTCACTGCTCTCTCCTGTGCATTGACACGGTATGGGAAGATTCTTTTATGTCCTGCCAGATGAAGCGTCTCGTACTTATCTGAATTATATGTTTCCTGGAATACTGTCACATAGTCAGCTCCACATTCATGCAGATAGGCATACTCATCTGAATTGACCGGATAGATTTCCAGACCGATCACTTTGAAATACTTTCTTGCAATCTTGCATGCCTCTCCAATATACTCTACTGTAGATTTGTTGCGGCTTTCCCCTGTCAGGATCAGGATTTCCTGTAATCCTGTCTCTGCGATTGCTGCCATTTCTTTCTCAATCTCTTCTGCATTCAATTGCGCACGGTTGATCTTATTGTGACAGTTAAATCCACAATAAATACAATAGTTTTCACAATAGTTTGCAATATAAATCGGTGTGAACATATAAACACTGTTTCCAAAATGTTTTCTTGTCTCTGCCTGGGCTGCCTGGGCGATTTCTTCCAAAAATGGAAGGGCTGCCGGTGATAACAGCGCACGGAAATCCTCCGGAGTACGTTCCGAATGTGCAAGTGCATTTTTCACATCTGCTGCCGTATATTTACTATAATCATAGGCTTCCATTGCCTCGATCACCTGATCCATGATTTCTGATCCGATATCCTCCATTCCCGGAAGATAAGTCATATGATCGATTCTGTTTTTCTTCTGATCTTCCAGTATTTCTTCACTTAAAATACTTTCATTAACATGTGTATCATTCATCTCAACTGCCTCCTAGTCTTCCAGAAATCCTGTCAATGGTGAAGATGCACTTGCACCTCGTTCAATTGTTCTTCCAAGACCTGAAAGATAAGCACTTCTTCCTGCTTCAATTGCTTTCTTGAATGCCTCAGCCATCTCCTCGACATTTCCTGCTGTTGCGATTGCTGTATTCGCCATGACAGCTGCCGCTCCCATTTCCATTGCCTCGCATGCCTGAGATGGACGTCCGATTCCTGCATCTACAATAATCGGCAGATCAATCTCATCAATCAAAATCTGGATGAAGTCTTTTGTACAAAGTCCTTTGTTAGAACCAATCGGTGCCCCAAGTGGCATTACACAGGCAGCCCCTGCATTCACCAGATCTCTTGCCGCATTCAGATCCGGATACATATATGGCATAACTACAAAGCCTTCTTTTGCAAGAATTTCTGTTGCCTTGATTGTCTCATAGTTGTCCGGGAGAAGATATTTGGAATCTCTGACAACTTCGATTTTTACAAAGTTACCACAACCAACTTCTCTGGAAAGTCTTGCAATACGAACTGCTTCCTCTGCATTTCTTGCTCCTGATGTATTCGGAAGAAGTGTTACATTTTCCGGAATATAATCCAAAATATTCGCAAGTCCTCCTTCATTTGCACGACGAAGCGCAAGTGTAATGATCTGCGCTCCTGCTTTTTCTACACATGCTTTCACAAGATCAAGCGAAAATTTTCCTGATCCCAGAATAAAACGTGAACTAAATTCTTTTCCTCCAAGTGTAAATGTATCTTTCTGATTCATAACTTAAATCCTTCTTTCTTTTTTATTCATTTAGATGTCTTTCTATACATCCTCTTCTCCAAGAAGCAAACGCGTGATCATATTTGCTTCATGCCCTGCACAGATTGCAACTCGTGGAGCCATTAATCCATTCCCATAAGTCGGCTCTGTCACACGATCTCCACATAAATAAAAGTTCTTCATCATTCTCTTAGTACTGATTATATTGCTGCTTTCATAGCCTGCCATTCCGGTTGCAGATACAAGTTTCTTCTCTGGAAAATGCTCCAGAATTCCATTCACCAGCATTGCTTTTGCTACCGGATTATCAAATGCTTCACAGACAATCTGAGCATCCGCAAACAGTTCTTTCAAATTCTCTTCTGTCACCTTCACACAATCTGTACGAATATCCAGATATGGATTGATCTTTAAAAGCAGTGACTTTAGCGCATCGGTCTTATACATTCCGATATGCTCCATGAAATACTGCTGCCGATTCAAATTGGTAATATCCACCACATCAAAATCAATCAGATGCAGATGCCCTACTCCAATTCGTGCAAGTGAATACGCTACATTAGAACCTAGTCCACCAAGTCCGGCAATCGTCACCTGACCGGCTGATAAAAGCTTCTGTTTTTCCGGCGAATGGCGTTCATTCAGCGCTGTTTCGATTTCTTCTTTGCTTAATATTCTTTCTGATGCCATCTGATATCAGCCTCCTCCTACAAATGTCACAACCTCCAGACGGTCACCATCTTTGAGCATTGTCTCTGAATAGCTGTATTTCGGAAGAATTTCTTCATTCATTTCAACTGCAATTCTATTAATCTGGTAATTGTTCTGCTCCAGATAATCCGCAACACTCATTTCAGATGTCAGCTGGATCTGCTTTCCATTTACTGTGATCATAACTGCTCCTTTCCGGATAATTGAAAAAAGAGTTCATGAAAGAAATGTACCCGTGGTGGTGCACCCCTTCATGAACTCTCGCTCAATCTCAACTTATCCGATCTTCAATTGTCAATTTTGTCTGATTCGTAACAAAGAATGTGCCTTGCACATTCTTGCGCCTGCGGCGGTCGCTTGCGACATCTACATTGTACGCCGCAGTGTGCATCCTTAGCGGAGCGTTTTATATATTAGGAAAACACTTTCCTAATATATAAAAAGAGAGATACCAACAAATGTATCTCTCTAAAGTACTGCTTTATACATTCCTACGTTGGCATTATCCAAATCAGGTTATGGGTCGAAGTTCTCAACTTCCTCTCAGCCTGGTACACAAGCTCCCCGTGTTTTCTTCACATGCTTAGTATAAAAGCTTGTCTGGGAGATGTCAACCGTTTTCTCTCCATTTGGTCGGCATTTCACATTTTATATTTCATCCAGACAAAATCATACCCCTTTAAA